>JABAHS010042469.1_pt1 | contig 31844 bp, 28 predicted proteins | sample 7062111 | NCBI WGS metagenome assembly JABAHS01 (sample SAMN14534600, study PRJNA622989) | marine sediment metagenome | biome: marine biome [ENVO:00000428]; feature: marine pelagic biome [ENVO:01000023]; material: deep marine sediment [ENVO:00002113]; isolation source: pool of 4 deep marine... | reverse complement strand
CCGACCGGCGCGTGGCCGTCCATTTCCTTTCGTACGCCCCTGGCATCGTGCCACAACCCCCCTCGCAACTCGATTGGTCGACGCCCGATCGCATCATCATAGAGGCGGCCGACCGTACGTTCTTCGACTCCGCGGTCGAGCGGTTCCTAACGTTCGGGGCGGAGCCCGATCGCCCGGTCACCCCGACCCCGCCGATCGAGGCGTTCAGAATCGAGCGTGGCCCCCGGGGCGTCGAGCGCCTGCGGATCGAGCTCCTTCCGAGTGCGGCGCGCGTCCGCTTCGTCGCGGTCCGCTTCTGTGGTTGGAACGCTATTCCCATCGCGCCCGGGAGGAGCGGCTGTCCCGACCTCGCGACCCACGTCACGCCTCGAGACCTCGATCGCGACGCCGCCGCGGCCGATCCGATAGCGGCGTCCACGCCAGGTCACCCGGTCGCTGACCAGGGCGGCCACGCAAGCCGCCGCGTTCGCTGACTCCAGGAACGGCAGCAGCCACAGATAGCGGATCCCACTGCGGTCCCTCAGGAACAGCGCGTTCAGGGAAAGCGCCGATGTCAGTCGGACGAGCAGCGCGCCGCCCAGCACGGCCACGGCGAGGCCGGAGAAACCGTCGATCGGCAGGTAGACGCAAGCCGTGACGAACCAGACGCGCGTCCAGCAGAACCCCAGGAAGGTCGGCAGCGACAGCACGCGACGCATGCCCACCTGCCAGCGGTAGGTCTGCTGCCACCACTCGCGGAGCGTCGCCCGGTGCCGGACCACCGGCGCCGGCCGCGGGAACAGGTGCACCAGATACCCGTGTGCCACGACGGCTCGAGCCAACAGCGTATCCATCAGCAGGTGCCTGTCGATCTTCTCCAGGCCACCGAGCTCCTCGAGGACCGCCCGGCGGATCGCCAGGCAGGAACCGTTGGCTACCGCAAGGCGATCGACTACCGCCTGCAGCGAGAAGTAGCCGAGGAGATCGTGATTCACCGCTCCCGCGAGGAGGGCGGCGGGAACGTTCCGGGCTCCCCGGTAGGCGGGGAAGCATGTGACCAAACCGACGTGCGCATCGTTCAACGGTTTGACGAAGCCCGCGACGTAGCCCGGCTCGGACAGCGAGACATCGCTGTCGATGAAGACGAGCCGCTCGCCCCGCGCGCGGGATACTCCGGCGATCAGGTTGTGGACCTTTCCCAGCCGCTGGCCGCGTGGACCCGATATTACGATTCGCGCATGGCGTGCGTCGGCGGCGGCGATGACCCTGCGAATCAGTCGGACCGCGGGGTCATCCTCGTCTTCCACACAGAACAGAACCTCCAGGGACGCCGGCGCGGTCTGGGTGACCAGCGCGGTGAAATTGATGTGCGCCTGCTCGTCCACGCCGCGCACCGGCACGATGATCGAGATGAAGACCGAGGTATCCGGCGATCGGTGGTTACGCGAGCGACGGAGCGCCACCGCCGCCGCCAGCGGGAAGAGCGCGATGACGATCACGGGCATCGCGACGAAGAGCGCGAAGAGCGCGTCCGACCATGAGTCGGGTGTAATCATGGAGCGACCGCCGGCTCGGGCTCTTCCCTACCCCGTAGGCGCTCGCGCTGCGCGGCGACCGCTTCCATGACCCGACCCACGAGCCTGGCGGCCGCCTCGCGTTTCGAGGCGCTGTTCTCGGCTGGCGTCCCGGGTTCGATCGCGGGTCCGAAGGCGACGCGAACGCGGCGGAACAGCCGGAAGCGGAACCCGTCGTACGGCCAAACGTCCAGCAGGCCGTCGATCGCCACAGGCACGACCCGCGCTCCCGTCGCCAGGGCGAGGTAGCCGGCGCCGGGCTGGGGCGCCCCCAACCGGCCATCCCGCGACCGCTTCCCCTCCGGGAACATGATCAGCGTGCCGCCGGGCAACGCCCGGATCATCCGGCGCAGCGCCATCGCGTCACCCCCGCCCCGCCGAACGGGGATGCAGCGCCAGCGGTTTGCGATCCAGCCGGCAACTCGGGTGGCGAAGAAGTGCTCAGCCGCCACCGGGTTCCACGGCAGCAGGCTCGGCTTGATCAGACACCTGGGGAAGTAGGCCGCGATCCCGATCAGGAAGCCATCCGCGGGCGATTGATGGTTCGCCAGCAGCAGCGTGTTCCGCCGTTCGCCGACGTGCTCGCGCCCCACGACGGTCGTTCGGTTGAGAACGAACAGGTAGATCCACAGCCCCAACGCGGTCACGTTCGTCACGACGTAAGACTCGATCGCACCGATCAGCCGGCGCATCCGCGCCGCTCGTTTCGTCACGGTGACCACCCCACCCAGAACAGGAGCAAGATCCACAGAACGTGTGACGGCAGTCGGGCCCAGGGCGGCGTCGCGAGCCGACCGCGGACCACGAGCCGGGCCTTCGCAGCCCGCAGGTTCGCGGGCAGCTTCAGCAGCAGCAGCACGGCCAGTCCGAATGCGGCGACGGTCTTGCTTCCGTTCAGGAGAAGACCCGCTCCCCCGGCGATCTGCGCGGCACCCGCCAGCGCCACCAGCAGCTCCGGACGAGGCCACGATCGTGGGACCATGCGGACCAGGTCGAGCCGCAGCGGCGTGAAGTGCGCCAGCCCCATCAGAACGAACGAGCCCGCCAGGCCGTAGCGGATGGCACCCGCCCAGGTCGCCACGGCCTCCGCGTCCCAGGCCACGCCGGCCAGCCGGGCCAGCAGCACGAGGGCCGCCAAAAGGAGCAGCGGGCTCATGAAAGCACCTCTTCTACGGCGCGACCGCTCCAGCGCGCGCGGAACCCGGCAAGCTCTCGATCGGTGTACAGGTGCCGCATGAGCGGCGTGTCGTAGAATCGGTCCAGGTAGGCGTCGGACAGCGCGACCTCCCTGAGGAACCGCCGGTATGCCGCGGCGTACGGCTTCCGCGCCGAGACGTTCCGCTCGATCAGCCTGAACTCGTCCAGGCCGAGGAACTCGCCAAGCGCCTCGTTCGCCCGCTCCTCCAGTCGCTCCAGCTTGATCAGCAGGACGTCGGCGCGGTCCCCACGATAAATCGCATAGCCCCGTTTCCGCGGAAACGGAGCGGCGAGCACGTCGACGCCGAACACCGGCTCCAGCTCGTCCGCGAACCAATTCAGGCAGCGGACCTGCGCCGGATAGCGCTCCTCGATCCGGGCGCTCAGACGCTCTACCTCGGACCCGCAGATTCGCGAGCCGCGCTGGAAGTTCGGGAGCAGCAGGTCCCCCACCTGGAACAGAAGCGAGAGGTTACGGGCCACGGGGTCGCGGACCAGCGTGACGATCTTCCAGCGCGCGCCGTTGTCACGCTCGAGCTGATCCATGAGCAGACGGCTGATCAGCAGGTGGCGCCCGCGGGGGAACAGTGGAACGCCAGCCGTACGATAGAGCCCGGCGAGCGTTTGGTGGCCGTCTTCCGTGAGCGTGTGAACGGCGAATACCGGCAGGCGCGAGGTCGCCGCCGCGATCGAGGATCGAACCGTTGTCGAGCCCACTTTGCCCATGTGATACACCACTACGACGGGGCGCGCGTACAGTTTGGAAAAACGCCTCAGCAATGCATAGTAGACCCTAGCGACCGGATCGGCCGTCGCCAGTAGCCGAACGATCGGTCCTCGCATCCTCATCGGTACCTCGATGCGCCGCGCCATGGCTACCATCAGTATTGGAACCGGCAAAATCCCGTCGTGAGACCGGCGCTCGCCATGACGATCAAGACCCGCTGGCCGCGCCGAAGCCGGCCGTCCGCCGCCGCCACCGACATCGCCAGCGGCACGGTCGCCGACACCGTGTTGCCGTACTCAGGGAAGATCTCGACGAACCGCTCCCGCTCGAGCTCCAGCCGGGCCAGCACCTCCGACGATGCGTTCACGCTCACCGCGTGGCCGAAGATGATGTCGGACCGGTAGCTCGGCAGATCCGGATCGCTCCAGTACTGCTCCACCAGCTGCTCGATCCCGGCACGCTGCAGCTGCCTGGCGTACGCGAAGAAGCCCAGCGCGCGGTGGGTGCGGCCGTTGGGGTGTACCTGGAATTGGTCGGCGTGCGGGAGCGGGATCTGGCACAGGTCGTAACGATCGCCGCTCGTGCGAAATGCCGTGTGGTAGCCGTTCGATTCGGGCTCGGCCTCGACGATCGTCGCCGTCGCGGCCTCGCCCACGGTGAGGCCCGCCCAAAGATAGTCGAGGTCCCGCGGCGTCTCGATGTCCAGCCGAACGTACTCGGCGAAGTTGAACTCGCAGTTCAGGATCATCGCGCGCCGATACGTTCCGGCGCGCAGATAGTGGTGCGCCAGATCGAACGCGCGCAGCCAGCTCGCGCAGGCGTCCAGAACATCGAAGCAGGTGGCGTTCCGCAGGCCCAGCGCACGATGGAAGACGTTCGCCGAGGCCGGCTCCACGAATCCCCGCCCCACCCCGACATAGATCAGCAGATCGATGTCGTCCGGGCCGACGCCCGCTCGTGTCAGGGCTCGCCGACCGGCGGCCACGCCGAAGTCCAGCGCGCGTTCGCCGGGCGCCCGCAGATACCGGGTCTCCGCACCCGTCCGTTCGAACAGGGAACGAAGCGCGGCACGAAGTAAACGACGCCGGGCGCCGTTAGAGCCGTTCCCCTGGCGCGCCAGCACCCACTCCGTCAGCTCCTCATTAGTGATTCGATGGCTCGGAAGCGCGTGCTCGATGGCCAGTACTCTCATACTTGTCTCCTCCGACTTCTTGACCGCCGCCGCCAGGTGATTGACTACCGCACTCTGGCGAGCTGGGTCGTCCCAATCACCATCACGGATGTCATGGGTACTGCCCCAGAAACTGCTTATGCTAAGGGTGCGAAGAGGTGATCAAGCACCGGTCAAGTCGGCCGGCGGTGGAAGAAGACTCGGTCGCCGCAGGCTCTCGGGCGGCACAAAGCGCGAGCCCATCTCCTTCCGCTGAACCACGCCACCAGCCTCGGACCTGGCTCGGAGCGGAAGATAGGAACTCACGCTGAGCAGGTCGGCTGGGGCATGGAACATCGCTATTCGAACCTCATGATAGCTAGCCGCCTCAGGGCACGCAAAAAGCAACAGTACCGGTTCTTGAAAGGCAGGGCGCGGCAGGAGCCCTTGCCCTATCCACCGACTGGCTACGCGGGCGTCTACGAGAACCACGAGGATGCTCAGCGTCGTCTCCCGCTCCGCGTGCTGGGATCTCTGCGAAGCGCGTGCGAAAGGCCTCCCGGTCAGCGGGAGGCGGACCCGCACTGCGGTGGCTCAATTCTCAGTCTCTTGCTCAGCCTCTTTTGGAAGGGCTGAGCGCGGAATGAGTAACGTCGAATCGGGGGTCATCCACTCCGAGGCGATCTTGTCGATTCGCCCCTCCGACTTCCCCATGCGCTCCAGGGCCGCTCTCAGCTCACGGACCACATCCTCGATGACCTCCTCATCCTTGTCGGGATCTTCGGCCAACCGGAGGGCCGCCAGATAATGCGCCTTCGCCTGCTCGAACTCGTGATAGCGCAGAAAGGCCACCGCGATGTCACGCTGCCCGTTGATGTAGTCCGGATCGAGTTCCAGCGCCTTGAGGCCATGGTACCGGCAACGGACGAAATGATTACCGTCGTCCCGGAAGTGCTGTGTGGAGTAGAGCAGGCACAGGTTCGAGTGTGCCAGCTTGTTGCGCGGATTCAAACCGAGCGCGTGCCGCAGGTACTTCTCGCAAAGTAGCGCGATGTTCCGCTCGGGATCCCCGTCCGGCAGTTCCAGGTCCGACGGCAACTCCTCGGCCTCCTCCAACTCGATCAGTTTCAGCAGAGCCCAGCCCAGGTTGTTATAGAACATCCCGTTGTCCGGCTCGAGCGCTATCGCTTCGCAGTACAACTTGACGGCCGAGAGAAAGCGCTGAAGCCTGTGCGGCCCGGTCTCATCAACTGTAGTTACGATGGCGAGGGTGTAGGGGATCACCGGGTGCATGCCCGATCGCTGAGCTCCGGACCCGGAGCTCGTCCCGCGCTCCTTCCTCAGATAGGTCAGCCACTCGTTCCTGGCTTCGAGGGCATGTGCCTGCGCCTTCTCCAGGATGTCGTGGCTGCGCTTGCCCAGGCGGTGGAACCGCTGCCCATAACAGTAGGCCAGGCCCGTGTGCACAAGTGCACGGAGTTGGTGTTGTTCCGTCTGAAGCGCCCGATGGAAGTACTGACTCGCTTCCTCGATCGATTCGGCCGTTCTCTCCACCATCGTCATCACACCGTGGAAGTACAGAGCGTGGTAGTTTCTCGACGGATCGTCGGTAGCCGCCAGTCGGAAGGAACTTCTGGCCTTCTGCCGAGATCCCTCGCTGCCTGTGCGCCGGTACTCTTCGAGGGCGACCAGCCCGTCCGTCAAATTCCTCAGGCTGCGCCAGTTCATCTCGTCCGCGCTGTGGAGTTTCAAGATCATGAACGCTGCGTCGCGTATCATGTCGCTGACGTCTTCCAGCGTCTTCGTGATGCGGACCTCGGCCAGCGTTACCGGACTGGAGGCACTTCGACGGAACGGTCCACGGGACAGCCTCCCGGCGTATTCACCAGGGAGTTCAACGGTGAGACGCGTTTGGTCGCCGACGGCTACCATGGACACCTGGATCCGAGCCTGCCTGTAACGCCTGCGAAACGGTACCGGGAAGGCGCCCAGGATAGCGACGAGAAAGTTGACGAACGAGCTGATCGGTATCGTCACCGTTCCAAGACGAAGCACGATCTCCTGGTCGATCGGTGTAGGCTCGTGCTGCTCGCCGAGCGTTATCTCCACCTCGCGACGCAGGCCGACGAGATAGTATCCCGTGTCGCGCCCGGTGGCCGGAGCGATATAGGGGGCAGGTCGGTGGTCCAGCATGCTCAGCGCCTCTCTGATCGAGAGGAGCTCGCTCTGCAACGCCGACGCAGCGCCGCCAGGACCCAGCTCCTCCAGTATCCGGCCGCGCACCGAGATCGGCGCCAGGTGGATGATCCCCTTCCGGCCGATCATCGCGGCGTGGCGGACGGTCTCATAAAGCCAGACCGGTGGTACGGCCAGCACGATGATGGCGACCGCACACCGTGGCACAAAATCGAGGGTCATCCAGTCTTGGAAGAGGCCGGTGAGCGTTGACCAGATTACTTCCATTGTCACGGTTGGGACGCTAAGGGTTCACGCCGGTCCCGCCGAACGCCTTAGTTTCCCATTCCCGCACTGGAGTCACGGCGTCCGCCAGGTAGGTCGAGTCGAGCCAGAATTGAAGGAAGTCGTCCGAGATCTTGGCCGCACCTTCGCGGCACAGCCCGTAGTACTGGCGGTGAGGCTCGATTTCACTGCTGGTGTGCACGCTGCCCTCGCGGGGCTCGTCCGGGGCCAGGAGCACGTAGCCGATGAACGGAGGGTGCTCGCGCTGATTCCAGTGGATGCAGGCCACCGGGAGCAGGTCGTACCCGACCTCGCGCTTCCTAAGAGCCGGGATATCGGCGGTCGGCACCTCCACCATTATGGCGTTGGTCATATCGCGCCGCCGGCCTGTTTCCTTGACGTTCAGCGCCGCCCGCGCCAGGGGGTCGGCCGGGGCCCCATAGCGCGGATTCGGCAGGGACATCTCGTAGTTGAAGATCCGCCTGACGCCGAACGCGATCACCGGCACTCGCGCGCCCTTGCTGATCGTCATGGCCGCCGAGCCCTTGTTCAACAGGCTGCCGTAGCCGACCAGTGGGAGCACGCCGGACATATCCGCCTCGAGATGCGCTTCCAGGCCCGGCCAGGGAAAGATGTATTTCTTCGCCTCCTGGGCCGTCTGCATCGCTCGTCGCAGAGCTTCCTCCTGCTTCGGACTCAGCTCCAATTCAATCCGTTCCGTCACTTCGACTTCCTACAAATAGGGATTATCATATGGAACGCGGTTCATCGGCACACCTCGATGCGTGGCCCGCGACCGCGGCAACGACTGCGAGAACGGCTCCATCCTAACGCCTGCCGGTTCGCGCCCGCAATCGCATCTTCACCGGCCGCATTCCGAGTGCCGCTGCCGATTGTTGAAGGCGGTCCGGCGGGAAGGCGCGGGTCCGGGCGAGTTCCGAACGTTGGGTGGACCGTGTGATTCGGCTCCGACTCCCCGCTCATATGGCAGGACCTCGGGAATCTCGCTAATTGCCGTCATGCGAGGGACAGGGTACGTCAACACGGCCAGTTAGGACAGACGTAGGCAGGTTGGGCTCTCCGGACCGGCCACCGCCAGAGATGCGCTCCGTGCCCGGAGGGCCAGGGAAATAACCTCACTGCTCGTGCGGTCCCCTCGGCGGTCCGACTTCACTCGCCGGAGGTATCCGTCTCCTTACTGCCCTCAGGCTCCACGACAATCCTCACAACTTTTCCAACTCCCCAGCTCCTCATCAAACTCGGCTCCAACACTTGCCCCCTTTGATGTCCTTAATCAAGTCTGCTCCTGTACTGACGCGGTCCAGACTCCCAAGGCCAGCTTGGGCTCCACACGGCCGGACCTCGGAACGGTCTGCAGGCCAGCAGCGACTGCCGCCGCTCATCCGTGTCGCAACGCCTCCATGGGGTCGGTGCGAGACGCTCGCAGGGCCGGGATGAACGTGGCCACCAGCGCCGTCGTCGGCAGCACCACGAGGACCGCGGCCAGTGTCGCCGGGTCCGTCGGCGTGACCTCCCACAGCAGACCGCGCAGTACCCGGCCCACGGCCGCGGCACCGGCCAAACCGATCAACGCGCCGGCGATGGAAAGGCCCAGCCCCTGGCGCAGCACCAGGCGCAGCACGCTTCCGCTCTCCGCGCCCAGCGCGAGGCGGATACCCACCTCGCGAGTTCGCGAGGCCACCATGTGAGCCGTCACTCCGTAGACACCCACGGCGGCGAGCAGCAGAGCCAGCGCGGCGAAGAGCGCCAAGAGCGAGAGCGCCAGTTGTCTGCCCTCAACCGTGCCGGCGACCATCTCCTCCAGCGTGGCGATCTCGTAGACCGGCACGTCGTTGTCCTTCCGGGCCACCAGCTGTCTCACTCCGGGAACCAGCGAAAGCGGCTCTCCGTCCGTGCGCAGTAGCACGGTCATCGATAGGCTCGTGTAGCCGCCGACCGGGTAGGGCCAGTAGAACCGGGGCGGCGGCTCGCGAGTCGGCCCGAACTCGCGGACATCTCCGACCACACCGACGATCTCGGGATCCGTCAGCGGCCAATCCAGGTCGAGCCGCTGGCCCACCGGGTTCCGGTCGGGGAACAGCTGGCGTGCCAGCTCTCGGCTGATGACCACAGCATCGCGGGGCGATTCACCGCCGACCGGTCCGAACAGGCGTCCCCTGATCAGCGGGATGCCCGCCGCGGCGAAGAACTCGGGGGTGACCTGCCGATACTCCACATACTGAGCCTCCCGCTCCGGCTCTCCCGCGGCGTGCAGCTTCGACATGTTGTAGCCGCCGCTGAACATCTCCCGGTCGATGGCCCCGACCTCCCGCACGCCCCGCAGCTCGGCGAACTCTTCCAACAGCGACCGATAGAATCCCGTCACGGCAGCGGGCTCTTGATACCGCGCATCGGGCAGCGACACCTGGAAGACGAGGGTGTTCTTCGGGTTCACGCCCGCGTCCACCTGACTCAAGCGCCAGAAACTGTGGATGAGCAACCCGGCTCCCGCCAACAGCATCGCTGTCATCGCGATCTCGACCACCACCAGCCCGCCCTGCAGGCGACTGCGGCCTCCGACCACGCCGCGCCCCGTCGCCTTGAGTGCCTCCGTCAGGCGGCTCGGTTCGACAAACCACGCCGGGGCGAGGCCTACCAGCACGCCCGTGGCCAACGCCAGGACCAGGGCAAAGCCAAGGGCCTCGCCCTGCACGGCGATCTGCGAGGCGCGCGGCAGAGTTCCGCCGTAGACCGCCAACAGCACATCGACACCCCAGAAGGCCCCCACCAGTCCCAGCGAGCCGCCCAAGACGGCCAGCATCAAGCCCTCGCTGAGAAAGGTTCGGGCCAGGCGTCCCCGGCCCGCTCCCAGCGCCGTCCGCACCGCCAACTCGCGGGTCCGTGTTTCGGCGCGCGCCAACAGCAGGTTGGCCACGTTGACGCAGGCTACGAGCAGCACCAGCGCCGCGGCGCCGCCCAGCATCAACAACGCCGTGTGATCGCGGCCCACCACGACCTGTCGAAACGACCGCACCGTCGCCGACACATCCTGAGGCATCTCCGGATGCTGTTCTTTGATCCCGTCGAAAAGGGTCACCAGCTCCTGTCGCGCAGACTCCAGGCTTGCATCCGCTGCCAGCCGGCCGATGGCGAAGATCCAGCGGCCGCCACGGATCTGGCGCTGCTCGGCAGTCCAGCGCAGAGGGACGAAGAGATCCGGCTCTCCCAGCACGTAGGGGTTGCGGCGAACATAGAACTCTTCAGGGGTGACACCCACCACCGTATGCGGGACGGCGTCGATGCGGATCGTGCGGCCGACGATCTCGGGATCCGCGCCAAAACGCTCGCGCCACAGCCGGTGGCTCAAGACCACGACACGCGGCGCGCCCGTCACCCCGTCCGCCGGAGTGAATCCACGACCGAGCCGTGGACCCAAACCCATCACGTCGAAGAAATCGGGCGTCACCATCACTCCTTCCACCCGCCCGGCCTCCGCGCCGTGCGAAAGATTGAACGCCCCGGTGGTGTAGGCCGCCATCCCCCCGAAGCGCCGCGACCCGGCGTCCAGGTCCAGGTAATTGGCGGGCGCCAGCGGCAGCATCCCCCCTCGCCGCTCCTCGCCGACCATGGCCAGATGGTCCGTATCGGGGAACGGCAGCGGGCGTAACCACGAACCGTAGATCACGCTGAAGATGGCGATGTTCGCCCCGATCCCCAGCGCCAGTGTCAGCGCCGCCGCAGCCGTGAAGCCCGGACGCTTGAGCAGCTGGCGCCACGCGAATTTCAGATCACTCATATCGCGATGCCTCCATCGGATCGATTCCACCTGTCGACGGGCTCGGCCTCAGCGGCTCGTGCCTTTCAGGCTCGAGTGCGTGCCAGCTCCGGGGACTCGCCCGTTCCCGATTGGGAAGAACCGTACCAACCGGGCGGGAGGCGAAAGACGAATCGTCGGCAAGAGATTACAGGTGTCGCGGCTCGGTGACCGGGTGGATGCGACGTCCGGTGCTGGTACCGGGATTCCCGGAAGCGGACACGGCAGCGACTTTACCGCCAGGGTGGGCGTCCCAAGACCTCCACCATTCCGCTCGCTAAGCGACTCGTATCGATACAAAAGGAGAGCTTTCAGGCTCCATCGTCCCCCCTCGCAACGACGCTCCCGTTCTGGCCAAACGCGATAACTGGTGTCACTACCGCTACGACGGCATCTTTATTACCTATGACGAGCAAAACCACCGGGTGCTTAGGTCCCCCGCCCGCCGAACCTGGCCATGCGGAGGAGCGCGCGTGACGACGGGAGAGGCAGCAAGGGTCACGGCGCGATTCCTGACGCTGGTCGCCTCGGCAGTCCTGCTGGGCCCGGCGTCGGCGACGGCTCAGGAGTCGGAGAGGTGCCTTATCCTCTGTGCTCCGGAGCTCAACTTCGAGCCCACGCTGAGCGTCGAGAACCTCTTCGCCCCACAGCGGGTGGCGGTCGTCCGGGACGGCGGGGTCCGCGACACCGTCCAACTCGGACGCGAGGCGGTCTTCGAGGCGATCCTGGCGGTGGACATTCCCACCCAATTACCCCGGATCGGTCTCACCCTCGAGGCGATCTGGCCACCCTTCGAGGACGGGAACGAGGTGGAATTGGAGGGGGAGTTGAACATCGAGCTGTTGACCGGCCAGGAGACGGGCGGCTGGATCGGAGCGCACTTCGACATCGTGGACCAGTTCAGCCCCGCCGAGCGCCCGGGCGGGGATCGCGCCTACACGCACAAGCTGGATTTCGAGCTGGACGTGGCGGTCGCGGCGCTGCGGTGGCTTCCCGAGGGAAACTGGCTCCGCCACCTGGAGCTGGAGGGATCCCTCGACTACCTGGCGACGGGCCTTCCGCGCCGAGGGGACGAGGTGGATGGGAAGCGGTTCCTGGACGACGCGAGCGGGTGGTCGTTCTCCGCGTTACTCGTAGTGCCGTTGGCCCCTATCGCTCGGTGACTTCGCCGGTCGAACGCCCCGCCATCGAGAGCTTCCTGACGGACCACCGCCGCTAATCGAGGTACTCTCGCTCGGCCGCCCCCAACCGCCCGAAGCGGCCTCCAAACACAGGATGGGTGGCGGCGCGTGGCTGCGGATCCGCGCGGTCGACAGGTCGGCGACACCGCCGTGACCGCCGTGGGGAATCTCGACATGCGCGCGATCGCCGTCGTGGTCCGCCGCGTTATCATGCGGCAGACCCGTAGCCCCGGCCAGCAGCAGGCATGCCGCACTGACCGGTAGTCCGGCGGAGGACGGACAGGACGCGCATGGGCCGCAATCAACGGGCGCGGCCCGACGATGTCAAGTTCATGGCGGCGAGCCTTTTCAAGCCGCACTTCCGGCACCGCCTCTGCTATGTCGATCCCGCGCCCTCATTCATAAGCGCCCTCAGGATGTCCAGGAAAAAGCGCTTGTCAGTCGAGCGCGCGTCTCCTTGACAGCTTAGGAGAGCCTCCTTATGTTCTCCTAACTTGTATAGGAGACTGACATGACCGACCGAGCCACCCTGCTGCCCGGCACCCTCGATCTTCTGATCCTCAAGGCGGTGTCGCTGGGGGATGTTCACGGATACGGCGTGCTCTTGCGCATCGAGCAGATCTCCGGTGGGGCGCTGGAGATCCAGCAGGGTGCTCTGTACCCCGCCCTCTACCGTCTCGAGCACCAGGGGTTGATCGAAAGCGAGTGGGGCAAGTCCGACAACAACCGGCGGGCCAAGTACTATCGACTCACCCCAGCCGGGCGGCGACAACTGGGCGTCGAGGAGGCCGGTTGGAGCCGGCTGGTCGAAGCTATCTCGACCGTGCTTCGAGCGACGCCGCAGGAGATCTGATGGGCCATCGGATCGGGGGAGGATCGAGATGAACCGTGTGCTCTCAAGGCTCCGCTCCCTCCTGCGCGGCGTGTTTCGGCGAGCCGAACTGGATGCCGAGATGAACGAGGAGTTCCGCTTCCACATCGAGCGCCGGACGGAGGATCTGGTGCGCTCCGGAATGTCGGCTCCGGAGGCCAGGCGGCGGGCGCGGCTGGAGTTCGGCAGTACGGAACGCTATCGGCAGGAGGCAGTGGAAGCCCGAGGCCTACGGCATTTTGACGAGCTGCGAAGCGACGCTCGCTATTTTCTCCGCACCCTCGCGCGGGACCGCCCGTTCAGTCTGAGCGTGATTCTGACGCTGGCCATTTGCATCGGCGCGAACGTCGCGGTCTACGGTGTGGTGGAAAGCGTCGTGCTCCGTCCTCTGCCGTTCCCGCAGCCGGACCGGCTGGTGACGATGTACAACTCCTATCCCGGCGCTGGATTGCCGCGACTCGGGAACAGCGTACCCAACTTCTTCTTTCGGCGGGAGCGAGTCACCGGACTGGAGAACGTCGCGCTCTACGTGGGATCCGGTGAAAACGTGAGCACAGGGGAGAGCGTAGAGCGCGTACCGGGCCTTCGGGTGACTCCCTCGTTCTTTCCGACGCTCGGGATCGAAGCCGCCATCGGCCGCACGTTCCTCGAGGAGGAGATGGAGCCGGGCCGGGAGCCTACCGTCCTCCTCACGCACGGCTACTGGCAGGAGCATTTCGGCGGCTCAGCGGACATCCTGGACAAGACCCTGGAGATCGACGGGCGGAAGCGGACGATCGTCGGCGTGCTCCCCGAAACGTTCCGGTTGCCGACGCACCCAGACGCCCGCCTCGTGCACCCGCTCTCGTTCGGGCCCTCGGCGCGATCGCTCGCCGGGTGGCATGTCAACAACAACTACTTCATGCTGGGTCGTCTCGCGCCCGGCGCCACTGTGGAGCAGGTCGAGGCCGAAATCGCCGCGCTGAACGCGAGCCTTGCCCATGAATGGCGCGGAGCCGAGGGCGTTCGCCTACTGGCGAACGTTGGATTCCACACGGTCGTCGTCGACGCGCAAGACGATCTGGTCCGGAATATCAGGGCCGTGCTTTTCCTCCTCTGGGGCGCAGTGGTCTTTGTGCTCTTGATCGGGTGCGTCAACATCGCAAACCTGATGCTGGCCCGCTCCGAGGCCCGCCTCCCGGAGCTGGCTACGCGCGTGGCGCTGGGCGCCGGCCGCGCTCGTCTGGCCCGACAGATTCTGACCGAAGCCGCTGTAATGGGTGTCCTGGGCGGTGTATTCGGTATCGGCTTGGCGGCTATTTGCTTGAGGCTTCTCACCGGTGTGGGCGTCGAGAACCTCCCGCGAGGAGCCGAAGTGGGGCTCCACACCTCGGCCCTCCTTTATGCCGTCGCGCTTGCACTCGGGGCGTCAATCATCTCCGGAGTCATGCCGGTCCTGAGTCTCGTCCGGAGAGACCTCGGCAGTGCCTTGCAGCGACAGAGTCGGGGAGCGACCGGGAATCGGCTGGCCGCTCTCCTCCGAGGGGGCCTGGCCACCGCACAGGTGTGCCTGGCCTTCCTGCTTCTGGTCGGCGCTGGGCTCATGCTTCGGAGCTTTCAAGCGGCGCTTGACGTGGACCCGGGCTTTGAGCCCGAGGGCGTCCTCACGGCGCAGACGGCCCTGACGGCCGTAAGCTATCCCGACGGCGACGCCCGACGGCGGTTCTATCAGGAGTGGCTGAGAGAGGTACGTGCGGTCCCGGGCGTCGTCGCCGCCGGGGTCACGACTCAGCTTCCGTTCGGGCCCGGGGACGGTAGTGGTGCCATCGCCCCGGAAGGCTACCAGGGGCCTCCGGGAGAGTCGCCCGTCGCTCCGAGACTCACGATCGCTGGTCCCGGCTACTTCGAGGCGATGGGGATCGAAGTCCTGGAGGGCCGGACATTCGAGGAGAGCGATGGACCCGAGCGGCCGGCCGTAATCGTGATCGATGAGTGGCTCGCGCGGCGCTACTGGCCCGATCGCAGCCCCCTGGGGAATCGGATGACCCGGTCCGGGAACTTCTACACGGTGATCGGCGTGGTCGAAACGATCAAGCACGAGGGGCTGACCGCCGCGGCATCCGACCATGTCGGGGCGTATTATTTCACATACCGGCAGTTTCCGACTGACGATATGTCGCTCGTGGTTCGGACCGCGGCGCCCGACGTTCCCCTCGCGGCCAGCATCCGGTCGGCGCTCGACCGCGTCGACCCGGACATCCCTCTATTCGACGTTCGCCCGCTCGAGGAGCGGATCTCCGCCTCTCTCGGATCGCGCAGAATGGCAGTGCTCTTGCTGATCCTGTTCGGCAGCGTCGCGTTGTTCCTCGCAGGCGTGGGGACTTACGGTGTGCTGGCCTACGCGGTGGCCCAGCGGAGACGGGAGATCGGTATCCGGATGGCGCTCGGCAGTCAGCCGGTGAGCATTGTGGCGCTGGTCCTGAAACAGGGGCTTCTGCCGACGGCCGTGGGACTAGCAATCGGAGGAATCGGCGCGTTCTTTCTAGTGCGACTGATCCAGTCCCTCATCTTCGGAGTCCGACCAATGGATCCCCTCGTGCTCGCGGGGACTGCGGCCTTGATGGCGCTCGCAGCAGCCATGGCCTGTCTCATTCCGGCAAGGCGGGCCACGCGGGTCGATCCCATCACGGCCCTGTCGCAGTAGCCGGTCCCTTGCTGTGGACGACATCTCACGTCGGTTACGAAAGAGAGAAGCTGGTTGCGCTGGGGCCGAACGAACGGCCGAGATCATCGGAGTCGTCGGCGCAGCGACCTGCTGATCGTCCTTCGGAGTCATAGCGCCAGAGGGCATGGCACGACGGATTGGATTGATACGTCAAGCGAATCGCTGAACGACGCTTCCGACGCACCCCGCCAAGTGGAGGAGGCTTCCCCTATGATGCGCAGCTGGCACGGTTACAACAGAGTCTGGACCGGTCCGCGCTGTCGCCTGCAGATCGTGGCGCCAGTGGTGGCATGCGCGCTGGTTCTGAGTGCATGTGCCGAAACAGCGCGTGATCGCACGAGTGATCTCCCCGAGATTGAGCTCGTCGCGCTGCCGCCTATCGACGGCCAGGCGATACCAGGGATGGCGGGCTTCGGAAAGATTGCCGATCTGGAGATCGGTGAAGATGGCTCGGTCTTCGTCCTCGATGAGATGAATCGTATGGTCCACGTCTTCGATCACCAGGGTACGCTTCTCAGAACGTTCGGTAGGCGTGGCCGGGGACCGGGTGAGCTCGAGCAACCGGGTGCTCTGACGTGGGGACCCGACGGACACCTCTGGATCGTCGACTCGGGAAATGCGCGGTATACGGTGTTCGATAGGAACGGTAGCCTGGTCGCTACCTACCGGGGTGCCGATCCGTACGTGTTCCATCCTTTGGCGGTTGGCTTCTCCGCGACAGGGCTGCTTTACACCGTGACCGTGGCTCTCGAGTTTGGAAGCCTTGAACGGCCGAATACTGTGTTGATCGAGAGCGAGGTCCGCAACGGCCAGGTCAGCGAACTTCGAAGGATCGACCTTTCCTTCGTCGAACAGCCGCCGACCTTCAGGCATCAGGGAAGTGGAATGGTGTTGATGCTGAGGATTCCCTTCTCCTCGGAGACCATCTTCCGCCTCGATCCCGATGGGCAACTCTGGTACGCCGAGACCGGAGAGCCGTGGGTCCACCGTTGGTCGCCCGCGAGCGGTGTCGAACAGACTGTAGGTCGAGAATTCGACCCACGCAGCGTCACGCAGGCCGAACTCCAGGAGGTGCTCGAGGATGAGCGCGTCGAGGAACTACGACAGGCGGCCGGGCCCGAGGTCTTCGCCGAGTTTACCAGCCTTATTCCCGATACCAAGCCATACCTCCAGGGGTTCTTCCTCGACGACGAGGAGAATGTCTGGATCATCCGCTCCGGGCCGAATACTGCGGGTGACGACACCCTCGCTATGGATGTCTATGACCCGAGCGGTAGGCTCGTCGGCTTCGCCCGCGCCGCTCTGGCGCCGGAGCCCAGGCCTCGCGCCCGGGATGGCTTGATGGCCGCCGTGAGGAGAGATGAGCTGGGGACTGAGTCGATCGCGCTTTACCGGATCCGACGATGAAGTGCTCGAGGACCTCCCATCACGGGGGGACGCTAGAACGAGTGGTTGTGCAGCGGAGGAAGCTCCGAGAGGCGTGACGATCTCAGCACAATCTCAGCACACCCTCACGGAGCGTGAGAACAGACGGGGCGCCATCCTCTGCCGCCCCGGCAAGTTAGGTGAATGACCGGGGTGGGGATCGCGGTGAAGGCGCCGTCAGGCGGCTTCATCCTCTGAGCGCCGCCGAGCGGCGCGAGGACACCCACGACCTGCGGATTAAAAGTCACGGAGACCCCGCCGACCAGTACCGACTATCTCCGACTATCCCCTAAGCGACTGCGCGCTACAGCGGTTTTCCGGTGGCGTGTCCGACCTTCGCCGGAGGGTGACGTTGGCTATTCTCGGCAGTGCTGGGGTGACGTTAGGGTGACGCTAACATCCTGGCCAGTACCCCTCTTTGCGGCCCAATCGAACAGGTCCCTTTCGGGCTAACCGCTGCGTGCGCTATCTTACTGTAACAGCGTAACGTGGCCCTACCCTGGAGAGCAGCGGGTAGACGAATCGGGAGTGTAGCTTTCATGGCGACGCTAGAAGAAGAGAAGAAGATCCGCCAAACGTTGAAGGAGAACCTGGCGGAGCTGGTGGCGATTGACCCCGAGTCTCTTGCACGCACCACCGAACTCGGAACGGAAGTCAACTTCGAGGCTGGCGTGCCGGTCTTCCGCCGTATCCTAGAGTTATTCAAAGATCTTGCTGAATGCGACCTAGATGGAGTGCCCTTCAAAGTTCTGGACAACATGGACGAACATCAAAGGCCGAAGAAGCCTGGACCCGTCACCGCTCGTCGACTGTCGTGTGGGGCCAGAACCGCGCTCATGAGGATGGCGACGCGCGATCGATCCGGGAGGTTGTGATGCGACGTTCGATAACGATGCTCACGAGTGCGGCGCTCGCGCTGTCGTTTGGGTCGAGCTGTCAGCCGACCGGCCAGCAACCGGCTGATGTCATCGCCACCCTTTTCGCCGGCGACGCAGCCGAGTGGATCGACATGAGCTATTCGTACGACACGAGCACGATCTTCTGGCCCACGGCACGACCTTTCGATTTGGAGGTCGTATCGGCCGGCATGACCGAAGCGGGTTACTACTACACTGCCAACAACTTCTGTACCGCCGAGCACGGCGGCACTCATCTCGACGCGCCCATCCACTTCCACGAGTCCGGGCACACGACAGAGGAGATACCTCTACGCCAGCTGTTCGGGCCTGCCGTGGTCATCGACGTGAGCGCGGCTTCCGCGGCGAATCCAGACTACCGGGTCTCGGTGGACGATCTACAGAGCTGGGAAGCGACCCACGGCCCTCTACCGGAGGGTTCGATCCTGCTTCTCTACACCGGTTGGGGGGCGCGCTGGCCGGATGCCGAGCGTTATCTCGGGACGGCGTCGAGAGGTCCCGAGGCGGTCGCGCAGCTCCATTTCCCGGGACTCCATCCCGATGCGGCCCGTTGGCTGGTGGAGAACCGGGAGGTCGACGCGGTCGGAATCGATACGCCGAGCATCGATTACGGTCAGTCCGCGCTCTTCGAGGCTCACCGGACCCTGTTCGCCCAGAATGTCCCGGCGTTCGAGAACGTGGCAGCGCTCGACCGATTGCCGACGAAGGGGGCCTACGTGATCGCCTTGCCGATGAAGATCGCCGGCGGCAGCGGTGGGCCGCTCCGCATGGTTGGGGTGATCCCCCGTGCCTTCCAGCGTGACCGGTAGCGCCGTTCAAAATGGGCTGGAGGACACCATGAAAATTCGACTTTCGATTCCGTTACTCGCATTCTCGCTCGCTTTCCCGTGCGTGGTCACCACGCAGAGCTCAGAGGGCCAGCTTCACAAGCTCACCAACATCGAGAGCTCGTATCCGTTCTGGTCACCTGACGGCCGTCAGATCGTGTTTCAGTCAAATCGTATCGACGGTAACCGCGAGATCTATATCATGAACGCCGACGGCACCGGTCTGCGGCGCCTGACGTTCGCGCCCGGCGACGACCAGACACCGGTCTGGTCCCCGGACGGAGCATGGATCGCCTTCCAGTCGCATCGCGACGGTAACCCCGAAATCTACATCATGCGGCCCGACGGGTCGGGACAGGCCAATCTGACGAACGACCCCGTCGAGGACTCCCACCCCAAGTGGTCGCCCGACGGCCGCTGGATCATCTTCGACTGCCCCGTGGAAGGCGACAACGACGAGATCTGGGAGATGAACATCGACGGAAGCGAGCTGCACCGAATCACCGACGACCCGAGCCGCGACACCTACGCCTCGATCGCGCCCGACGGTAGCCGCATCGTCTGGCGCCGTCGTCTCCGGGACCCCGAGGCAGAGAGAGGATTCGGCAACTCGGAGGTCTTCGTCATGAACCGGGACGGATCCGACCCGGTAAACCTGACCGACCATCCGGCTTACGATGGCTGGCCCGCCTGGTCGCCGGACGGCGGACGGATTCTCTGCACTCGCACCAAGGACGGCAACGTCGAGATCTTCATTGTCGAACTGCCCCTCGGGTGAGTACTTGCAGCTCATTGACCGGCCGTCCTTCGCTTGGCATCTTTGTCGCGCCTCCCCGGCCGCCCCCTCGGCCAAATGCGTCGCTTCCCCCGCGCCCGTTCGCAGGCCCACCGGTTGCAAATGGGCCGCGAACGCCTCGCATGCGTGCCTTAGAACTAATCTGCTACAAACAGCGACAGGCTGCGGCGTCCGCTGGGTCGGCCGCCTGGCATCCGGCGATCAGCAGTGCAGAAACGCCGATCGATAAGGGTGGTCTCATCATTTCGGTCCCACGGAGCTGGGGTCGGTACAACAACGGTCCCCTCACATATCTGGCGCCTTCCGCGCTGCGGCAGCGGGCCCGAATCGCTGAGCGTAGTGCGCGAATAGTGCCTCGTGGCGCTCGGTCGTGAAGGGCTGGCGGGTGCGTCCCTCCAGACGTGCCGCGAGCGACGCGAAACAGATGTCCCAGCCCGCCGCGTCTCGTGCTCCCCGTCCCTTATCGTCGAACGTGTGCGTGAACGTCAGCAAGGTGCCCCCCGGACGAGGTTCGAGCTTCCATCGCAGGACATCGTCGTCCCACAAATACTCGAGCACCCGCGGCGGATCGAAGGCCAGCATCTTCCCGGTCATCGTCACCCCTTCCTCGGCCGAGTCCGCAGGCACCTGACCGGGTTTCGGGGGAAAGATGAAGCGGAGAGCAGCCCCAGGCTCACGCGCGCCTACGATCCTCGCTGGAAACCACGCGGCCAGCTCGTCGTCCTCCGTAATGGCTCGCCACACCTTGTCAGGCGAATGGCTCAGGAACCGCTCGAAGCGCAGACAGTGCCTCTCGCCTTGCTGGCGCAAGGTGCCTTCTCCCTCACTCATGTTCTTCCCCCGGTCTGAGAGTTCTCAAGGTGCGCCTCGAGGTCGTCGAGCCGGGCCGCCCAGTACTCGCGGTAACCCTCCAGCCAATCATCCAACTGGTGGAACGGCTGTGGCCCAGAGCAAACGGCCAACTTGATGTTGATGGTACATACCCCCCTTAACGGATTCATGAACCTGACCCCGGCCTCCACGCGCCCCCCAGCTCGGCGAGTCGCTGGCGGCTGGCCTCGGCGCCGCATACGCGCTTCGGCTTCGCGCCGCCGGACCCATCCACGTACCTGGCGAGCTGATCGCCACCTTTCACGGTCCCCGTCCACACCCCGGATTCTTCATCTTGAGACCAGCGCTCCTCGAGCAGCGCGGGCGCACCCTCGCTCTCATCGTAGTATGCGATGGACAGCGTCGGGCCTTGGAAACGCAGGAAAGCGAATCCGCAATAGCCGAGCTGCTGTCTGGCGTCGATCTGGTTGGTTGATTCGCAGTCCACGCGTTCGTCCGCGAAGACGAGCTGACGGTTTCGGTGGGGGTAGGCAATGTCGAACGGGATTCCGCCGTGCCCGATGCAGCGGGCTCGTACCTTGGGGCCCCCATCGAAACCGAACGGGGCGTAGCCCGCGAACCTGTGTTCGTGACCCCAGAACCAAAGGAGCACGCGGTCGAGATAGGGTGTCATTTGCTTCCCCAGCCGCTTGTACTCCGAGTCGTAGGCGCTGAACCACTCGTGATGGCTCAGGAGGATTACGGGGCGACGGTCATCGGGGTCTGCGAAGACGATCTCGCTCAGCCAGGCTCGGATGGCCCGATGAAGTTTGATCAAGTGAGTATCGAACAGCTCGAGGAACGGGAAGCTCTTCGCATAATAGCCCGAGTCTAGCGCCACGATGCGCCAGTCGTCGTTCTCAAGGCAGAAGTAGCTCACCGCCTGGGGCACGCGCCGCCCGTCGACTTGATGCGTGAGGCGCGCCTGCTCCGACCCGTCTCCCAAAGCGCTGAAATAGGCCCGTCCGCCGGAGTACATCTCGTGGTTCCCGTTCAGGGCGAACGTACCGTGCCTCCCGGCAGGCCAGGCGCCTTCGGGCAGGAAGTAATCGTCGAACTCCCTTCCCGTGCCGGAGTAATACACGTCGCCCAGGTGGATCGTGTAGTCCGGATCCAGCATGCCGATCTTCTTGCCAACGTTGTAGGCGCTCGACGTTCCCGATCCCCAATCTCCGGCAAGCGCCACGGTGGACCCCTGCATCGCTATGATCCCCCTGCCTTCTCCCCGCCCGCCGGATGACTCCCTCCCATGCTGCTTCGCCAGCTTCTCGTACGTGGGGAAGGGGTAGCGCCGCCTGAGAACGTACTTCACGTAGTTCCACGCCCAAGCCAGAACCGCGCTGGTGAGCAGCTTGAGCCGCGATCGAGGTTTCGCGGCCCGAACGAGCTCGGCCCAAGAGACGTCCGGGCGGCCGGCCGCGAGCTCGGGGCCCGTCTCGCCAGGAGCCGTCGCCCGCGGTCTGCGATGAGCGCGCCAAGCCGAAGGCGCCGCTCCGCGAGCGGCGCCATGGACATCGGCGAGGTGTCGTGTTCGGCGCTCGTTCATGCATTGCCTCCTGGAGCGGGGGCGCTCGCCGGCGTCCGCCTGTCGCTCCACCAGAGCCACAGGCTGAAGGCGACCAGCAACGCGAAGGCGATCGGGCCGTGGAAGGCGGCGTGGCTGACCTGGAGCTCCCAGCCGAAGCCGAGCAGCAGGAGCAGCGCGGGCCACTTCGTTTTCCTGGCGAGGAAGAGAGCGAGGGCGCCGAACAGCGCGGCCAAGAGAATCGCCCAGGAGCCGGTCTGGCTGATGAACGAGCCGACACCGCCGACCCAGCGGTCGGTCCATGCCGTGTCGAGCACGTCGACCACACCCAGCTTCTGGTCCGGCGTAAGGTCGCCGGCTCCTGCGAGGCGCTCCGTGATCAGGATCGTTCTGCCCAGACCGCTGCCGCCGATGGAATCGAGCGCGGTGTAATAGATGAGGAAGACGAAAGTCGCGGCTCGAGAAATCCAGGCGGCGACGACGGCGAACGTCGGGCGCCCGATGTCGTCCATCAGCAACCAGAGTCCCACCGCCACCAAGCCGACCAGCGGTGTCTGGATCATGTGCAGAGCGAACCACCAGTCGGGCCCGAAGTAGTCCAGCGCCTTATGCTGAGCCGTGTGATGCTCGGGCCTCGAAAGGTACTCGTACATTCCGGGGTCATTCGTGAAGCCAGCCGGGTGAAAGAGCTCGATACCGATCAGTCCCAGGGGGGCGACCACCAGGCAGATCCACCAGAGCGCCTTCTTCATCGACTCGTGCGTCATGATCTCGGCCTCCTGGCATTCGGTGAAGAACGTACGCTAGCGTCCCGCGACCCTAGATCGAGCGCCGGCGATGACGTCGAGCTCATCAGCCCACTCACGATTCACGGTAGGCCGACCGGGCCGGTGCTGACCACCTCCAGCTTCCAGTCCTCCGCCTGCGTGCCCCTCAGGTTGAGGTGGCCGGTCAGGAAGTAGAGTCGCTGGGTATCGGCGCTCTTCGAGGTGCAAAAGCGGTCCTGGAGGTAGTAGGGCGGAATGGCCTGGTAGTAGAGCGTCGCCCGCACCGACGCGGGCGTACCCTCGAGCCTCGAGGTGTCCACCTCATAGATTAGCGAGTCGCCGCCGCCCCTCTCGTAGTCCGGGTCGTCGCCCACGCCGTGAGCGCCGGCCTCCTCGGCCAGTACCCGACCCGGCGCCGCGCCCCTCACACCATCGCCCAGGACCCTGGCGATCTCGGCGCGATCCTCCTCCGGCAGGAACCCGTGGGGCAGGATCCGGTTGTCCTTCACGTTCCCGCAGATCGACAGAAAGCTCGTCGTGAGCTCTCCTCGTGGCGTGGGGCTTCTGCCGCACACCGGGCGCGGCGTGTCGGCCGGTGCCGTGACCAGCTCCTGGTAAATCTGGACCTCCTCCTGGCGTGTTATGACCTGGAAGTGCGGCTGGTAGACCAGCGAGTCCCGGTGGAGCCGGGCCGAGCAGTCCTCCTTCCACCAGAACTCGCCAGCAACCGGCTCGCCCCGTTCGTCGACGATGACGCCGGCGGCGTTCGTGCGACCCGAGGCCCACACGACTTCCCCCTGCTCGTTCAGAACGCTGAACTCGATGAACGCGCGCCGGAACCCGACACCGGAGGGGAACTTGTGGCCGGTCTTGCTGACGACCTTCACGGGCACACGGAGGCTTCGACCCCCGAATTCCACCGGGCCGAGCGAGATCGCGGCCGTAGCCTGCGACGCCTGGTCCAGCATCGCGCGCTCGGTGAGCAGCAGCGGGTCGAGACCCCTTCCCACCAACATCGGGTCCTGGGTGCGGATGCCGAGGATGTCCGGGAACTGCTGGGACATCTTCACGAAGAATATGTTCAGTCCGACGAGGGTGTGGCGGGCAAAGCCCTCACGCACCTCGAGATCGATGTCGGCCCGCGGCAGCCGGTAGTCGGTTTCGGGAAAGTTCCGGCTTTCTTCAATGCCCGCGATCTTGCTCCGATACGACGCGCCGTTCCCATCGGTCGCAGGTAGATGGCAGTCCTGGCAGGACCGGGCTCGCCGGCCCGGGCCAAAAGGCAGCGGGCCGTCGGGGCTCGTCCCCGTTCGGTAGTCGCTGAACGCCCACTCCGCATAGGTCGTCTGCTCGTAGGTGTACCCGAGGACGCTGTCCCCGTGGAGAACCGGAAGGTGGACGGTATGGCACGTGCCGCAGAGCTCGGAGGTCGAGATCGCTTCTCCGTGCACGGGCTCGATCCCCAGGGCGTTCTGCATCGGCTTCGGCTTCGGCTCGCGAAACGGCCCGTAAAGCGTATCGGCGGGCCCGACGAAAAAGCTGCCCGTAAAGGTTCGGGCGAAGCCTGCGTTGTCGGGGTTGAGGAGGGCCTGCCGCTCTCCGACACAACGGTTCTGGGGTCGTTCGGCGTAGATTCGAGAATCCGTTTCTCCGAGCACCATGTGGTGGCATGCCGTGCACGAGATCCCGTCGCGAGCCAGCGCGCCGTACGCGGCATCTCCGGCGCTGGGGTTGCTGCCGGGCCAGGGTACGGCGTTCGCGTAGCTGCGCAGGAAGTTTCCGCACTCGCGATCTCGCGCGTGGCCGTCGATGGCGAACTGGCGCTGACCCTGGATGCCGTGGCAACCCAGACAGACGTCCTGAATCCGCTCCGATGCTGCCGAGTGGAAGGTCTCCGTCTCGCTGGCCAGCTGGGCGTAGAAGATCGGGTCACGGCCGGCCAGGCCCATGGGAGAGGTGCGCCAGGTCGCGTAGGGCGATTGGTTGAGGAGTTCGTCGCCATCCGGGTCGGGCTCGGTCATGTCGAGCTGGACCCCGGTGCCCCCGGCATCGTGGCAGCCGATGCACTGGTCCGAGGTGACGAACTGGCTGGAGAACGTCGGGCCGCCGCTGGGCATCCAGACGTTATCGTAGGTCTCGGACGGCATGCGGGCGACGCTCTCCCAGTCGGGCTTCGGGAGGCTGGTCGCCTTTACCGACCGGGTGAAGACCGAGTCGTAGCTATCGTGCGGCACGCCCAGACGGGGGGCGTCGTCGCTGGGCAGCGACACCAGACGATGGTGCAATGCGGGCGGTTGGCCCACGGCGAAGTCCTGGCTCAGGAAGGCGAGCGGCTCGCCGGGCTCACCCTCCACGTTGCGCAGCGTGGCGAAGGTCAGGTTGTTCACCGCCGAGGCATGGCAGTTCACGCAGTACTGCCCGAACCCCATGTAGGGATACCGGTTCTCGGGTCCCGGCGGCCAATCGGGGTCCCAGTCGCTCCAGCCGAACCATCCCCAGAACCAACCGTCGTGCGAGGCTTCGCTGTCCCTGACCATGACGGCGGCGCCGCTGGTCGGCTCGAGTCGCTGGGGATCGACGCCGGCGCAGGCGGCGGCCGGTGCTGGGTACATCTCCTTCACCATGATCGCGCCGTCGGGAACCGGCTCCGGCCGCCCGGGCGCCGCGCTTTCATCGGCTGGACGGTTGGCCTTCATCCAGGCGAACATTTCGGGCGAGTACCAGACGACGACGGGCGCGTGGGTGCCGTAGTACCTCCCCACCCACTCCCCGTCCTCGAGCGTCAGCGTGTAGGGTCCCGTGTCGCGGACCCGCTTGTCACGCTTCCAGCCCGCGTCGGCGTCGCGGTGACAGAAGTCGCGCAGGTACGCGCCGAGCGCAAATTCGTACTCGGCGAGCGGTAGATCGTTCGGTCGGCGGATTACTCCTTCCAGCCGAGCGCACAGCTCCCGATCCGGCGGCAGCAGAGGAGCTTCTCTTGCGGCCGGGCAGTCAAGCGGGGACGATCGCATCGCGTCCGCCGGGGCGATGAATAGGCAAAGCGCGAGCGGCAGGACAGGGGCGCTGCGGGATGACCGTCGGCGGGGCCCGGACATCGGGGCCTCCTTTCTACATGGAGCCGGCTCGTTTCCGAGTCGAGATCTTGATCGGCAGGTGGGCCGGACACCAGCCGACGAAGGTCGTGACCAGAAAGGGCTATCGCCACGATCCCGATCGTCCGGGTGACCATTCCGCCGATTCCCCTGTCAGAACTATCGCCGCGTTATCCGCAGCTTCGGGACGACGACGAGCCGGGGTGTAGGCGGCCGCCAACCGCATGCTAGCCTTCAACGGAGGCAGCAGGACTGATCCAGACCTCCACCTGTCCTTCTGGGGCCGAATACCTGCCCACGAGTGGTTCGACTTCCAGACGTGACGAGAGGTTCGAGTTTGGGCGTTCGTCGAAAAACGAGCGGACGCTGCGAGCCACGAGCTCTGCCACGGCTGAGTCCTGAGGGTGAAAATAGTACACGCGGTTCACGCTAGGATCCACACGCTCTATTCCCGGAGATGTGAAGCCTTCATCGATCAGATGACGCCTGAGCGAGTCCGCAATCGACCGATTCTCGCGCCCATGGAACTGGACGTATATCACGCGATCGAGATAGCGTGACAACAGGCTCTGAGTGACAGGATCGGGCACACGCGAAAGTGTATCCCCCTCAGCCAAATCCAGGGCGGTATCACGGACAAGGGCTTCGCTGCCGCGGTTTGCAAGAAGCGCTTTCGCTCGCACCGAGTCTCGGTCGAGAACAATCTGAAATGCGTACTCCCGAGTCACATTCTGATACTGCGAGTTGCTGAGAATGCGTTCACAAACATCCCAGACCAAGTCCGGGTTTCGATCCCACAGCACCCGGTTCAAGGCCGCCAACGCTATCTCCTGACGGATGGTCGTGTCCGGCGCCGCGAGGTCGGTGATGAGGCTCTGGACAAGCTGGCCGCTTTGCATCGACTGCGAAATTTTATCGGACCCACGTTCAAGAATGACGGCAATCAGAACAAGGATGACTCCCGAAACGAGTTTCCCAAGAACGTCAACTTTGTCCCACGTGTCCTTGCGCTTCTCACGTTGATCATTCATCGTCGCCTCCAGTACAAGCAGGCCAGGTCAGCAACAGCCGGTGACTCCTGGTGGTCCGGTTTCAGTCTTGGGTCACAGTCTCGGTCAGAGGCGAAGGCTTGGAATGGCCTCTGTTGCGCGAGGAGGGCACGCGATTATGGCATAACAGCGAATGCCGGCAAACATGATCTGACCTCCACGACGCGGAGCTTCATCCTCTGCGAATCTGCGAGGGATGCTCTACTATCGCTTCTCAGTTCTCATTTCACTGTTCTACGCCATATAACGCTCCCCAGTCGCTAATCTTCTCAGCAGCCTGGCCCGCTCCGCAGTGAGAATCGTGGCGGCTCCGGCTACGGAGAGCAGCATTCGAAAGCAAGGAGGTTAATTTCCTGAGTTTATTTTCAGGGACAGGAAAACGACGGCGGCAGAGGAGAAAGGCCACGCTCCTGGGTATCCGGCCCAACATCGCTTCAATCGCTCAGCTCACTGCAGGGCCTGCCGTCTGGCCATCGAAACGAGTCCGACACCAAAATCGCCGGTGATGCTACAAGTTGAAGCAGTGACCGGGGTGGGGATCGCGGTGAAGCCGCCCTCAGGTGGCTTCACCCTCTGAGCGCCGCCGAGCGGCGCGAGGACACCCACGACCTGCGGATTAAAAGAACGAAACTGAGCAAGGACCATTGAGGTCCATCGGACTCGAAACGAGCCAGGCCGGAAACCACGCGTCAGTCGATTAGATAGACAGGAAACCTGCACAGTTGCATGGATGTACGCGCGGCGTTGGACGCTTCGCGCGCCGCCGGCGGCGACCAAGGATCGAACGGTGTATCGGCGGTCACAGCTCGGCGGACAGGAGCTTCTAGCTACCCGTGCGAACGGGATTTCACTTGATCCTCGCTTGACCCGCCCGATGATACACTCGTGAGAGTCGTTTAAGCCCCAACCGGAGGTGGACATGTACCGCAAATGGATCGGATTACTCGTCGCCATATTTGGGCTCCTGACCGCGTGCGGCGATGATGGAGCGGGCCCTGACGGGCCGAACGTCGCAGACCTGGCTGGCAATTGGGAACTGACACTGTTCGAGTGGAGGAACGACGCGAACCCCCTGGAGACGGTGGACGGCTTCCAAGAGGTTGGGTTAGCGTCCGTAACGCTGGTGATCGAAGAGAATGGCCGCTTCGTACTTGAATTCGTATTCTCCGACGGAGCGAACCCCATTCAGGCAACCGGCAGCATCAGCCTCTCGCAGACCACTCTGACTTTCGATTATGACGACGCACCGCCCTTCACCGTCTCGTACAGTCTTTCGGGCGACGTCCTCACACTCACCCATGAGGACGCCGAGTTTGATTTCGACGATGACCAGATGCCGGATCCAGCAACGACAGTACTGATATACGAACGGACATAGCACACCGGAATGCCAAACCCGGCGGGACTCGATTCCGTATTCCGTCGCCGCAGCGGTACGGCGGCGAGGCTCCTCCGCTGGCGCCTCCAGGCGTACGAACGCGACCGAAGGCCGGGGATAGGACGCGCTGTTCGCTGTCGAACGCAGCGTACGCACTGGTTTTCGCGGTCTCTTTGGCTATCCGTTAGCCCATCGCGGTCCTCAATCGCGGTGTAGGTCAGCGGTAGATGGGACCCCGGGGACCCCCTCGGCCCGGAAACGCGCCTACGCAGTCCGCAAAAACTACGAGTAGAAACTTTGGCCTAGCGCCCGCTATGAGAAAGAAAGCGCTGGCATTGAATTTTTGAATCAGGTTCATGCGGCAAGAATGAGCAAACCTACGGGCAAAGAAATCGCGCCTCCCCACTCCGGATAGCCGAAAGCCCTTTGTCTATATAGTGACCGGGGTGGGGCTCGAACCCACGACCTGCGGATTAAAAGTGCGTCCTAGCGCGCCGTGCCAGAGGCACACAGCGGCACTCATCGGCACTACAACAACGAATCCGGCCCCTGCAACTCGGGGGCCGCGCCCCCGGCCGGTCCGTCCCGGAACTGCAGCGACACGAACCGCACCAGCTCTCTACCTTTCGACGACATGCTGGCGGCGGCGGTGAGCCCTTGCCTGCTACGCCTCCCCGTAACCGCCGCCCGGCGGGAGGGGGTCGCTGCAAGCTCCACGGAACGAGTCAGCGTGAACTCGACTTGACTAACACCAGCCCACCCCGGTAGCCGGTCGGAATACCGTCGGCGACCGCCACCTTACCGTTGACCAGCACCCACAGGATTCCCTGACTGTACTGGTGCGCATCGCTGTAAGTAGAGCGATCCCGGACGCGCGGCGGGTCGAGCACCAGGATGTCGGCCCAGCGCCCGACTTCGAGTAGGCCCCGATCGGTAAGGCCGATGATCTCAGCGGTTAAGCCAGTGGCCGTGTGGATGGCGAAGGGGAGGTCGATAGCTTCGAGCTCATAAACGTACCGGCGAATCCGCCGAGGGAAGGCGCCGTAATTACGAGGATGTTCCGCCTCCAGACCGTACTCGACGACCCAGCCGTCGCTGGATGCCGCGACGTACGGTTGTCGGATGAATCTGATCATGTCGTTCTCCGAAGCCTGTATCTGCCGGAACATCACTCCCTCAGTGATGAGTTCGACGACAGTTCGGGCTTCGGAGACGCCACGTGCCTCGGAGGCCTCGGCGAGGCTGTACCCGACGAGCTTGTCTTCGTTGTGGCTGTCGATCGTGATCCTAGCGGCGCCGTCGCGAGCGGCGATTACGCTATCGATAGCGGCGAGCAACTCTGGGCTCACCGGCGTTTCCTCAGTGATCGGCCCGAACCGCTCGGGCACGAGCGACTGGTCGAAGCCTCCACTCAGGTACGGCGTGAGATCGGCATACACGAGAATTCCTGCCCGGCGCGCCGCCGCGATTTTCTCCACGACGGACTCGCTTATCCCCCAGTTGAGGTGACCCGATGCTTTGATATGAGTGGCCACTACACGAACGCCGGTCTCCCTACCTATCTCTATCAGCTCGTCGATCGACTCCAACAGGTGATCGCCCTGGTCCCTGAGATGGCTGATATGGAAGCCGTCGATCTCCTTCGCCGGTCGCGTCGCTACGATCAGTTCGCGTGTGGAGACGTACGGGGTATACTCGAGGCCGGTGGAAATCCCCCAAGCCCCCTGTTGGAGGTATTCGCGAGCGCGCGCAGCCACGGCAAGCGCCTCATCGGGGCCGGCCGGATCGTGACTGGGGCCGAGCACTTCGTGTCGCGCCGACGAGAAGCCGACGAGCGGAACCACGTTTACGCCTATCCCGTGGCGCCTCCAAATTTCCGATTGCTCGTCCAGGCTTTGACCCACCGGCCAGGCGTGGAGTCCGTCCTGCCCCACGACGACGGTAGTGATCCCCTGGGTGATCAGGTTGACGGCTGATGCGCGTTCCGGATCTGCAAGTCCTTCATCGGCGTGACTATGAAGATCAATGAAGCCCGGCGTTACGAAGAGCCCCGATGCATCGATGACGCGCTCGGCGGCTGCTTCCCGCAAGTCGCCGATCGCGATTATGCGACCCCCGTCGATCGCGATGTCAGCGCGAAAGGCGCTGACGCCTGTACCATCGAGCAACGTGCCGTTGCGGATTACGAGATCGGCGACCTGTGCGTAGGCTGTGGTGGCGTACAACACCACCGCAGCCAGCGTAAGCAACGAACTCCTCTTTATCATTGTCGTGTGTGCAGGTTGATCTCCAACACTTAGTACGCAAAGGCCGACCGCGAAGATGAGAATCGCAAATTCTTGCCAGGCAGATGAATAACGATCAACGACCTACTCTCAGATCCCTCAATATCAAGGCTATATCCCAAATCGGCGGAGCGCCAGAGAACGAGAAACCAGAAGACTTACGCGCGCGCGGGCTCCGAGTTCTTAGGGGGAGGTCACCGCCTCACGCAGGACGTCGCACTCGAAACCTCGGCTTGTGCGATGGAGGAGACCCGGCGTCGAGACTCGAGGGGATAGGAGGCGCCAGAGGAATATATGCGACCGGAGGTGGAGAAAGAGACGGCAGCCGCGAAGCGTGCAGACCGGGTTCAGGAGATCGACAAGCGCATCGCTGCGTGGGCAGAACGTGTTTGAAGCGACCGTTCATGGCGACAAGGCGAACGCGGCGCCCGGTGCGCTACTGACGGCAAGCGTTTCGCCCGGCTCCAAAGGCTTTAATCACGATCCAGGTTCTGCTCGAGGGCAGCCATACGGCGGCGCGCCGCTTCCACCCGTCCCTGGAGTTCGGGATCGGCGTCGTCCCACCCTGCGACGAAGCGCCTGTAAGCGGCGGCCGCCTTCTCGGGATCACCCAGCTCCTCGTACAGGTCGCCGAGGCGCTCGTGGGCCACCGGCCAAGACCAGGCGCCCAAGTACCAGCCCTCCGCCGTCCGTAGGTCGCCGGCCTCCCGATGAAGATCGCCCATCACCAACGGCCCGAGCGTCTTGAAGGGCGTGTCCGCCAGGATCGCCAGCGCGGTCTGCGGCTCGCCCAACTTCCAAGCCCGGTACCCCTCGAGTGTGGCCTCCACCAAGGCCAGCCCCTCCTCGAAGGAAGGCCCGGCTCGATCGGGGGAGCGCCGGTCCAGTTCCCGTGCCAGCTCCCTCAGCTGCGACAGCGCAGCCTCGGCATCACGGAACCGTTCCTCCTCCATCGCGTAGAACGCGGCGCAGACCACGTCTAATACCTCGGGTGGGGCAGCCGACACTGCCTCTGGCACGTATCGCGACGGGTCGACCTCGGGAACCGGCATTCCCATCCAGCGAGCCCGGAGCAGCAGGCAAGGCCAATTCACCAGGCCGCCTTCCTTCAACGCCTCCAACTGGGCCGACACCTGCCGCAGCCGGCCGCGTCGGAGCATGGTGACGAGTCCGCGCCGAGGATCCATCGGCGTGAACGGCGCGTCGAGCGATCTCTCCGCGCGTAGCTCTACCGCCTCCCGGAGATCCGCATCCGC
>JABAHS010000748.1_pt1 | contig 31909 bp, 29 predicted proteins | sample 7062111 | NCBI WGS metagenome assembly JABAHS01 (sample SAMN14534600, study PRJNA622989) | marine sediment metagenome | biome: marine biome [ENVO:00000428]; feature: marine pelagic biome [ENVO:01000023]; material: deep marine sediment [ENVO:00002113]; isolation source: pool of 4 deep marine... | reverse complement strand
GCCTGCGCTGGGCGCTGGGCGCGATGGTCATCGGCCTGGTTCTGTTGCTCGTTACTGCGCTGCCGGAAGCGTCGGCATGGCGCACGCCCGAAGGCGAACTTACCTCATTCAGTTCCCCGATGATGCGCGCGATCGTCTCGCTGATCTTCTTCCTGTTCCTCGTTCCCGGCATCGTCTACGGCATCGTGGCGGGGACGATGAAGAGTTCCAAGGACATGATCGAGGGCATGACCCACGCCATGCACGGCATGGCGTACTACCTCGTCATCATGTTCTTCATCGCCCAGTTCGTGTACGCGTTCGGCCAGTCGAACCTCGGCGTGCTGCTGGCGCTCGAGGGCGCGAACTTCCTCAAGGCGATGGCCGCGCCGGCATCGATCACGATCGTCGGAATCGTGTTGCTGACCGCATTCGTCAACATTTTCGTCGGTTCCGCCAGCGGCAAGTGGGGGCTTCTNNGGCGACTCGAGCACCAACATCATCACGCCGCTGATGCCGTACTTCCCGCTGGTCGTGGTCTACTGCCAGCGCTACGTGAAGGGCACCGGCATCGGCACGCTGACCGCGATGATGCTGCCGTACTCGATCACCTTCCTCATCACCTGGACGATCTTCCTGCTGGCGTACTACGCGATCGGCTTTCCGCTCGGCATTCAGGCCAGCTACACCTATCCCTGAGGACGCGCGATGGCTCTGCCGGACTTCGAGAAACTGGGCAGCTTCTATCTCGGCAAGCGCCAGGACACGGCGTCGCTCACGGACGAGCTGGTCCTGTACGACTCGAAGGACCTCACGACCCACGCCGTGATCATCGGCATGACGGGTTCCGGCAAGACCGGGCTCGGCATCGGCCTGCTGGAAGAGGCGGCGCTGGACCACATCCCGGTCATCGCCATCGACCCCAAGGGCGACATGGGCAACCTGCTGCTGACTTTCCCGAAGCTGGCGCCCCGAGATTTCCGTCCGTGGGTCAATCCGCGCAGCGCGAGCGACCAGGGCCAGACCGTCGATGAGTACGCCGCCGCGCAGGCGGCGCTTTGGAAGAAGGGTCTCGGCGAGTGGGGACAGGCCGGAAAGCGCATCGCGCAGTTGCGTGCCAGCGTCGAAATGGCCATCTACACTCCCGGAAGTAACGCCGGGCTGCCGGTGTCCGTGTTGAAATCCTTCGTCGCTCCGGAAGCGGCACTCATGGAAGACGTTGATCTTTACCGCGAACGCGTGCAGGCAACCGCGACAGGTATCCTGACGCTGCTGGGCATTGATGCCGACCCGGTTGCGAGCCGGGAGCATATCCTGATTTCCCGCCTGCTCGATCACGCCTGGCAGGAAGGACGGGAGCTGGACATCGCGGCCCTGATCGCGGCGATCCAGTCGCCCCCCTTCAACACGATCGGCGTCATGAGCCTCGACGCATTTTTCCCCGGGAAAGACCGTTTCGCACTGGCGATGCGGCTCAACAACCTGCTGGCGGCGCCCGGCTTCGAGGCATGGATGCAGGGCGAACCGCTGAGCGCGAAGAACCTGCTCTACACGGCCGAGGGCAAGCCACGCATCTCGGTCATGTCGATCGCACATCTCGACGACGCGTCGCGGATGTTCTTCGTCTCCATGCTGCTGAACGAGATCATCGCCTGGATGCGCGCGCAGCCGGGCACGCCTAGCCTGCGCGCGATCCTTTACATGGATGAGATTTTCGGCTTCATGCCACCTGTCGCCAATCCGCCGACCAAGGCGCTGTTCCTGACACTCCTGAAGCAGGCACGCGCCTACGGGCTCGGGCTCGTGCTCGCGACGCAGAATCCCGTGGACCTCGACTACAAGGGCCTCTCCAACGCGGGCACCTGGTTCATCGGCCGGCTGCAGACGGAACGCGACAAGGCGCGGGTCATGGAGGGCCTCGAGGGTGCAAGCCAAGGGAGTTTCGACAGGCAGGCCATGGAGCAGACGCTGGCCGGCCTCGGCAAGCGCCGCTTCCTGCTGCACAACGTGCACGAGGACGAGCCGGTCGTGTTCGGGACCCGCTGGGTCATGTCCTACCTCGCGGGTCCGCTGACCCGCGATCAGATCCGCGCGTTGATGGCCGGCGCGCTATCTGCAGCCGGCACGGTCGGTGCGGCAAAGCCCAAGCGCAATCGCAGCGCGGATGCGCCGGCGCTGCCGCCCGTCATCGACCAGTACTTCGTGCGGGGGGCGACCGAAGACGTGACCTATTTCCCGCGGCTCATTGCCGGCGCCGAACTCGTCTTTTCGAGCACGCGCTACCAGGTCGAAGACGAACGCAGTGTACTCTACACCGTCGAGATCGAGGACGGCCCGGTGGCGATCGACTGGGATGCCGCCGAGCCGCTGGACATGGCGATCGAATCGCTCGGCGACAGCGCCATCCCCGGTGCTTCATTCTCGGAATTGCCGGGTCCCGCAGGCAGCGTGCAGAATTACGCGGTGTGGCAGCGCGAATTCAGGCGCTGGGTGCGTCAAAACGAGACCGTCACCCTCTTCAGGAACAAGCGGTTTCGACTGATTTCTGCCCCGGGCGAGACCGAAGGCGACTTCCGCGTCCGCCTGCAGGACCTGGCCAGCGAGAAGCGCGACCAGGAAATCGCGAAGCTGCGTAAACGCTATGCGAGCAAGGCCACGACGCTCGAGAATCGGCTCATGAGCGCAGAGCAGGCCGTTGCGCGCGAGCAAGGACAGGCAAGCAAGAAGACACTCGACACGGCGGTTTCCATCGGTACGGCGATCCTCGGCGCAGTGCTTGGCCGCAAGCGGCTATCGACGACGTCGGCGAGTCGCGTTGGCACGGCCATCAAGACCGCTGGCAGTGCGCGCAAGGAAGCGGCCGATGTGGCCCGCGCGCAGCAGAAAGCGGAGAAACTTCGTGCCGATCTCGAGGCGCTCAACGCAGAGCTGGAAAGAGAGGTCGTTCTCCTCGATACGGCGTTCGATGCGCAGGCCGAGGTGCTGGAAGAAATCGTGGTCCGCGCGAAGACCACCGACATACACGTGCCGGTGGTGGCACTTGCCTGGATGCCGTACTCGCCGGATGCGAAAGGCCGGCTCCGGCCCGCCTGGAGCTAGTCGCCGATGCAGGCGCCGGCGTAGGCTTTCAACACGCCGGCATTCTCGAGCTGGCACTCGTTGTCGTAGGTGATCCCGTCCAGGCCGCACACGGGCAGGTAGACGCGCGGGCAGTTGCGACCCTGTTCCTCGCACATGCCGGCATAGTCGATGCGCGTCCCGCGGCGTTCCGCGTAGCAGGCGTTGGCGTAGGTCATGTTGTCCGCGCCGCAAACGGGAACGAACAGGTTCGGACACGGCCGCTGGTTGCAGATGCCGACGGTATAAGTCGTGATGCCCGCCTTGTCGGCATAGCAGGCGTTATCGTAGCTGACGCCATCGCTGCCGCAGACAGGCGCAAAAACCGGCGGGCAGTTCTCGGTGTCGCAGGAACTCGCGCGCTGCACGGGCACGCGATCGACGTTCGCTTCGCAACGGTTCAGGTAGGTGCGGCCGTTCATGCCGCAGACCGGATCCGGCACGCCCGGGCAGCCGCTCGGCGCGCACGCCCCGAGCCCCGCGATCTCGACGCGCGATTTCGCGGCAAAGCACTCGTTGATGTAGGTGTTGCCGTCAACGCCGCAGACCGGGTCGTATTCCTCACTGCATTCGCGCGGTCCCGCCGCGAACTCGTCCTCGTCACCGCTGTCACGTTCGCCGGTATCTTCGTTGTCTTCGCCGTTGGTTACCGCGGGGCACTCCCCGTCGGCGACGATCTCGACACCCGCGACGTTGGCGACGCATTCATTGCTGTAGGTCTTACCGTCGCTTCCGCAGACCGGCGTATAGTCCTGGGTGCAGGCGACTTCGTCGTTCTGCGCCAGCACCAGTGGCACCTCGGCGGCAACGACGCCCGCTGCGAGGAGACACGGGACAACACAGGCAAACACTCCGTTATTCATCGGGGCAAGTGTATCAGTTCACTCAGCGGCACCAGTTCGATCCCTTCTTCGACAAGGCCCGGTATCGCGCGTTCCAGGAAGGCCAGTGTCCCGGGATACGGGTGACCGATGGCCACCGCCAGCCCGCGCTGGCGCGCCAGGTATTTCAGACGCTCGAATTCCCTGGCCACCATTTCAGGCGCCGGGTCTGAGTCCAGGAAGACGTCCCGCTTGATGGCGGGCACGCCTTTCTCTGCCGCCATCTGCAGCGCGACGCTGCGGTGTGTCGTGTAGCTGTCGACGAAGTACAGCCCGCCGGCCATCTGGATCTCTTCCATGAGCCAGCTCATGTGCCCGGGGTGCTGGGTCAGCAGACTGCCGCGATGGCCGTTGATACCGACCGCGAAAGGGACGGTCGCCAGCGCGTTCGCAAAAGTGTCCGCGAGGCCCTGGCGCGTCGTGTCGAGGGTGATCGAGCCCGGCTCTATTGCGCCGTGCAGGTGCATGGATTGCATCGGCAGGTGCACCAGTACCTCCTTACCGCTCTGCCAAGCTGCCTGCGCCAGCCTCAGCGACCCCGGCGTATCGGGCAGGATCGCACAGGCCACCGGGCCTGGCAGCGCCACGGCGCGGTGCCCCGCTGCGAGATGGTAACCGAGGTCGTCGATGATGATGGCGATGCGCGGCGCTGACTGCGCGAAACTCTGCGACGCGAGCAACAACAGGATCGCGGCCAGGCAGGCCCGTCCGAACGTCATTTAGCCTTGCTGTGCATCACGTCGCCGCGCTGCAGCCGGTTCAGCGCTTCTAGCAGCTGTGCGTCCTGCTCGCGATCGACATAGGCGCTCAGGTTCATGTCCGGATAGCCCGGCGTGCCCTCGACATAGACATCCGGTGTGATACCGGACTCGTGGATCGAGTCGCCGGAGGGCGTGTAATACCGCGACGTCGTGAGCTTGAGTGCCCGGCCCTGTGACAGGGGCATCACGGTTTGTACGAGCCCCTTGCCGAACGTGCCGGTTCCCACCACGATCGCACGGGCGTGATCCTGCAGCGCGCCCGCTACAATCTCGGACGCTGACGCGGAACCCTCGTTCACCAGCACCACTATTTCGGCGCCGTCGAGCACGTCACCGCGATGCGCCGAGCGCGTGAAGCGCGCTTCACTGGTGCGGCCGTCCGCGGTGACGATGACACCGGCGTCGAGAAACAGGTCGGAAACATCGACGGCGGAGTCCAGTACACCGCCCGGATTGTTGCGCAGATCGAGTACCAGGCCGGCCAGCATCCCGCCGTTGGCTTCCTGCATGGCGTCGATGGCGCGGCCGAGTTCGCGTGCGGTCGTCTCGCTGAACTGGCTCACGCGCACATAGCCATAGGACGGACCGAGCAATTCATGGTGCACGCTGGCGACGCGAATGATCTCCCGACGCATATCGTGCTCGATAGCCTCTCCTTCGCGGAGCACCGTAACGCTGATTCGCGATCCGGGACGACCACGCATCCGACCGATCGTTTCGTGCAGGTGGTTCGGTTCGACGGCGACGCCGTCGACGGCGATGATCTGGTCGCCACTCCGAATCCCGGAGCGCGCTGCGGGCGACCCGGTGATCGGCGTAACGACCGTGATGACGCCATCCATGTCTGCGACTTCGACACCCACACCCGTGTAGCTTCCGGTCGTGCTGATGCGGATATCGCGATATTCATCGGCATCGAGATACTGAGAGTGGGCATCGAGATCGCTCACCATGCCGCGAATGGCGCTTTCGAGCAGGCGGCTGTCGTCGAGTGGCTCGACATAATCCCGCTTGACCCGTTCCATGACTTCGGCGAACAGTCTCGCGTTTTCCCAGGCGAGCTCCTCCTCGGCCGGAGCGGCCCCGTCCGCAAGCAGGCCACCGCCGATGGAGAGGCTAAGCCCCATCACGGTTCCGATCACAACGACCAGGATGGCCCTGACTTTCAACGACATACGCTACTCCACCGTCCGCTTGTTGCCCGGGCGGTCCAAATCACGATACCACAGTCGGTGGGCGCTGTACTGTGAGCGCCGACAACTTCGGTGGCCTCGCTAATCGCCAGGCCTGCGTGTCACCCAGCGCCGCGGGTTGAGAGGCTCGGTGCCGCGCCGGATCTCGAAATACAGGCCGGGTTCCGCCTGGCCACCACTGTCGCCGACCGTTGCGAGCACGTCGCCCGGCGCCACCCAGTCCCCGGCATTCTTGAGTATGGTCTCGTTGTAGCCGTAGAGCGTCATGTAGCCCTCGCCATGATCGACGATGACGAGCAGGCCCATGCCCGCAAGCCAGTCGGCGAACGCGACCCGGCCGTGATACACCGAGCGCACTTCACGGCCGCGCGGCGCTGCCAGGACGACACCGTTCCATTTCAGTTGTCCACCGACTCGCGGCTGGCCGAAGTCGCGCAGCAGGGTGCCCGCGACCGGCCAGGTCAGGCGGCCGCGATGCTCGCTGAACGGCTCCTCGGAGGTGATCGGGTAGTCGGACAGGATGCTGGTCAGTTCCGCGATCAGCCGCGCCAGGTCTTTTTCCTGCGCCGCCAGGCGCTCGATTTCGCGCCCCTCGGCGGCCATCTTGTCCTTGAGCGACGCGAGCAACGCCAGCCGCTCCTGCTGCGCTGCCGCCAGTTTCTCGAGTTCCTTGTTGCGGGTTGTCGCCAGGTCGGCCAGCCGCGCTTCTTCCGCGGCAACCTCGCTGTGCATATCGGCCAATTCTCGGATCCTGGCGGTGACCGCGCCGATGTTGTCCGCCCGGTAGTCGTTGAAATACCGGTAGTAGGCCATCATGCGGCCGAGCATCGCGGGGTCGCGCTGGTTCAGGAGCAGCTTGATCTTCTCCTGGCTGCCGCTCATGTACGCGGCGCGGACCTGGGCCGCCAGGTGATCGGATTCGCGCGCGAGTGCTTCCTCGCGCTCGGCGATGGCGGCGCCCAGTTCCTCGAGGCGCTTGGCGCTGTAGGCCCGCTGCCGTTCGATGTCCTTGAGGCGCAGCCGTTTCTCGGCGATAGCGACTTCGGCCTGTTGCAGGTCGCCAGTCAGCCGGTCACGATCCCGCGCGCTCCTGTCCATGCTCTTCTTCAGGTCGCTGATCTTGTCGCGGACCTCTTCGAGCTCCTGCTCCTTGATCTTGGCAAGACCGGCCCCGTCATCCTGAGCCGGGGCACCCATCGGCATGACGAGGAACAGCAGGAGCAGGGCAGGCAGGCAGCGCATGGGCGCACAGTGTAGATCGTTTGCGGGGTATTTCCATCGCCGCACGCTGCTATAATGCCGCCTTTCGACCAACCCTGCGCAGCCCGCGCACACGACGCCTCATGGACAGAATATTGGAGTTCGCCGGCAACCACACCTTGCTGGTGTTTGCGCTGGTAACCAGTTTCCTGCTGGTCATATTCACGGAGCTCAGGCGCAAGGCCACCGGCATGCTGGCGGTTGCGCCCAGCGATGCTGTGAAACTCATCAACAACGACGCCGTCGTTATCGACACGCGCAGCGCAGAGTCGTTTTCACGTGGCCACATCGTGGGCGCCCGTAACATTCCGATGGATGAGTTCGAGGGCCACCTGGAGAAGCTCGCCAGGTTGAAGAACAAGCCCGTCGTAGCCGTCTGCGACTCCGGCATGACGTCGTCGAAAGCGGTCAACACTCTGCGCAACGCCGGTTTCGAGAGCGTCTACAACCTCAAAGGCGGCATGAATGCGTGGGGCCAGGCGGGCCTGCCCGTCGTGTCCGGCAAGAAGACCAAGAGCAAGAAGTAGGCGGCAATATTGCGATGAGCGACAAGGCCCCGGTTGTCATTTATGGTGACGAGTATTGCGCGTACTGTGCGGCCACACGGATGTTGTTTACTCGCAAGGGGATCCCGTTCGACGACGTCCTCGTGTCACGCGATCCAGCCCGCTTCGACGAGATGCTGGCGAAGAGCGGCGGTCGCCGCACGATCCCGCAGGTTTTTATCGGCGACGTCCACGTCGGCGGCTTCGATGACTTGTGTTCGCTCGACAAGAGCGGCGAACTCGATAAATTGCTCGCCGGCGACGCCGCCGGCCTGCACTCTCAGTAACCCAGGACAGGAACATGGCTGAACAGGAAGCACAGACCCCCGAGAAGCGTCTCTCCGTTGTGAAGATCTACGTCAAGGATTTTTCCTTCGAGTCGCCGCAGTCACCGGACATCTTCAATGCAAAGGAGTGGGCGCCGAGCACGAACCTGAATTTGCGTAGCTCGCACTCACCGGTCAGCGATACCCTTCACGAGGTCGTACTGACGATCACCGTCGAGGCCAAGGAGAAAGAGGCCGACAAGACCATTTTCCTCGTCGAGCTCCAGCAGGCCGGGGTTTTCGACATCAGCGGCTACGAAAAAGAAGAAATGGGCGTGCTCATCGGCAGTTTCTGCCCGGGCGTCCTGTACCCGTACGCGCGTGAGGCGATTGCCGGGATCATCCAGAAGGGCGGCTTCCCCGAATTCGTCCTGCAGCCCATCAACTTCGATGCGCTTTACCAGCAATCGCTTCAGCAGCAGCAGGCCGACGTGGCCGCATCCGCGGAGACACACTGATAAGCGGGGCTCACGAACAGCCGATCGCGGTCGTCGGGGCGGGCTCCTGGGGAACCGCGCTCGCGTTGCAGTTCGCCCGGCGCGGACAGCCGGTGCGGCTCTGGGGTCGCGATCGGTCGCAGCTCGCCGGGATGTGCGAAGAGCGCGTGAATACTCGCTACCTGCCGGGCGCTGCATTCCCCGAAAACCTGGAAGCCGTGATCGAACTCGAAGCGTGCCTCGACGGCGCGCGCGACATCCTCGTCGCCGTGCCCAGTCACGGATTCCGCGAGACCCTGGAAACCATCGAGCCGCTGCTCACCGAGGACGCACGAATCTGCTGGGCGACCAAGGGTTTCGAACTGCATACCGGCAAGCTGCCGCATGTCGTTGCCGCCGAGGTGCTGGGTGCCGAGCGACCGGTCGCGGTTCTGTCCGGCCCGACCTTCGCGAGGGAGGTCGGCGACGGCCTGCCGACGGCACTCACCATCGCCGCGAACGACGCGGGTTTTGCGCAGGATCTGGCGGTAGCCCTCTCCGGTGAAAATTTTCGCGCCTATACCTCCGACGACATGATCGGTGTCGAGGTAGGCGGTGCCGTCAAGAACGTGCTGGCCATCGGCGCGGGCATGTCCGACGGCCTCGGCTTCGGCGCCAACTCCCGCGTCGCCCTGATCACCCGCGGCCTGGTCGAGATGACGCGGCTGGGCGTGGCGCTGGGCGCAAGACGCGAAACCTTCATGGGTCTAGCGGGCATGGGCGACCTCGTGCTCACCTGTACGGACAACCTCTCGCGCAACCGGCGCATGGGCCTCGCGCTGGCAGCGGGCAAATCCGTCGATGAGGCCCAGGAAGAGATCCAGCAGGTCGTCGAGGGCGTGCTGGCCGCCGAGGCCGTGCACGAGGTGGCCGAGAAACTCGGGATCGAAATGCCGATCTGCCACCAGGTGTATCGGATACTGTATGAGGGCGCATCCCCGCGCGAAGCCGTGGGCGCACTGATGCGCCGGGACCTGAAATCGGAGCATTGAGACCGCCCCGGCTCGCTATTCGCCACCGATCTTCTAAACTTTTTCCCTATACACCGCTATTTGCTGTAAGCGCTTCAAAATATAGGGGAACAATGATGGACAGACGTCAATTCTGCCGGTCCGCGGTTGCGGCCGGCGTCACCGCCGCATTCCTGCCGGGCTGCGGCAAGGAAACACCGGTTGCTACGCAGGCGGACACGGGCATCGCCGCCGTATCCCTGGACGGCGCCGAGATCGAACTGAGCAAGGCCGCCATCAGGGAGCTCGGCGATGCCATGTCCGGGCCCGTGATGCTCTCCGGGCATCCACAGTACGACTCGGTACGAATGATCTGGAATGGGATGCACGACAAGCGCCCGGCGCTAATCGCCCGGTGCCTGAATGCGGAGGATGTCAGCAATGCCGTGAGTTTCGCGCGTGACCACAACGTGCTCGTCGCGGTGCGCGGCGGCGGCCACAGCTGGCCCGGCAAGTCGGTCTGCGACGGCGGCCTGATGATCGACCTGTCGCCGATGCACAACGCCAACGCCGACGCGGACACGCGCCGGGCCCGCGTCGAGGGGGGTGCGTTGCTCAATAACCTCGATACAGCCGCACTCGAGAAAGGCATGGTGACCACCGCCGGTGTCGTCTCCCACACCGGCTGCGGCGGGTTTACGCTGGGCGGTGGCTTCGGCCGGCTCAATCGCAAATACGGCCTGACCATCGACAACGTCACGGGCGCTCAGATCGTCACTGCCGACGGTCGAGTCCGGCGCATCAGCGCGGACGAAGAGCCCGACCTCTTCTGGGCAATTCGTGGCGGCGGCGGCAATTTCGGCGTGGTAACGGAATTCGAATACCAGCTGCACCCGTTCGATCGCAATGTGCTATCCGGCAATATCGTCTGGCCGGTTGAACAGGCGCGGGACGTGCTCGAATTCTACGCGGAATGGTCGGCCGGCCTCTCGGATGAGTTGTACGTCGGACCCTCCCTGGCAAGGATTCCCGAGGCCGGGGACTCCGTGATCATGGAAGTCGTGTACAACGGCGATCCCGCCGTTGGCGAAAAGGAACTGGCCCCGCTGCGCTCTATTGGCAAACCGACCGTTGACGGCGTCACGGTGCAAGACTACATGATCATGCAGACGCAGGAAGACGCTACCCTCGCGCATGGAGTCCGGTCCTACGCCAAGAACGGCATGGTGAAGGAGTGGTCGCAGGGACTCGTCGACACGATGATCGACGCCTACGATCCGCGCGTGTTCCTGACCAATCACGTCGCCGGCGGCGCCGTGAAGCGCGTCGGCGAGACCGACACCGCGTTCCCGCATCGTAATGCCGAGCTCATGCTCGTGTTCGTCACGGGCTGGGGCGATCCGGCCATGGACCAGGAGATGATCCAGGCAACGCGCGCGCAATACGCCGCGATCGAATCCTACATGGGCGGCTATTACGACAACATCGAGTTCGACGGCGACGAAGCGGCCGGCAACTACGGGCCGGCTTACTCGCGACTATCGAAGATCAAGGGGCAGTACGATCCGGGCAACCTGTTCCGGCTGAACAGCAACATCGAGCCTGCGGCCTGATCAGGCGCCCTGCTCGAAACCGAGCTGCCGCCAGGCTTCGTAGACGACAACCGCGGCGGCATTCGACAGGTTAAGGCTGCGGTTGCCCGGTCGCATGGGCAGCCGCAACCTTCGTTCCCCCGGCAGGCTGTCGAGCAGCGCCTGGGGCAGGCCACGTGTTTCCGGGCCCATCAGGAACGCGTCGCCGCGCCGGTAAAGCGGCGCGTCGTAGCGGGTGCTGCCGCGGGTGCTAAGGGCAAAAAGGCGCGGCTTGCTCAGCACGGCAAGCGCATCCCCGAGCGATCCATGGACCTGTACGTTTGCGAATTCCCGGTAGTCGAGACCGGCCCGGCGTAACCGCGGTTCGTCCAGTTCGAAACCCAGTGGCTCCACGAGGTGCAGACCCACGCCGGTGTTCGCGCAAAGCCGAATAATGTTGCCGGTGTTGGGCGGAATTTCCGGCTGGTACAGGATCAGGTTGAGCATATCGTTTAGAATGCCGCATCCCATGAGCAACCGAAACAACCCTCTGCTCACCGACCTCTGCGGCATCCCGATGGTTTCGCCGATCGTGCTGCTGTCGGGGTGTGTCGGCTTCGGCGAGGAGTACACGCGCGTCGAGGGCTTCTCGAACCACGATGTCGGCGGCGTCGTGCTCAAGGGCACGACCGGCGAGGAGCGGCTCGGCAACCCCCCGCACCGCGTCTATGAAACGCCCATGGGGATGCTCAACGCGATAGGCCTGCAGAATCCCGGTGTCGACACCGTCGTGGACGAGATCCTGCCCGGCCTCGACTTCACCGAGACACGCTTCTTCGCCAACGTGTCCGGATCCACGATCGAGGAGTACGAGCGGGTAACGCGGCGCTTCGACGACTCGCCGATCGACGGCATCGAGATCAACATTTCCTGCCCCAACGTGAAGGAAGGCGGCGTGCAGTTCGGCAACAATCCCGAGATGTCCGCCCGCGTGGTCGCCGCCTGCCGCGCACAGACCACCAAGCCGATCTTCACGAAGCTGTCACCAAACCAAACCGACATCCGCGACAACGCCCGGCTCTGCATCGAGGCCGGCACCGACGGTTTCTCGGTGATCAATACCGTGACCGGGATGGCCATCGACGCGGAAACCCGCAGGCCCGTCATCGGCAACCTGCGCGGCGGCCTCTCGGGGCCCGCGATAAAGCCGATTGCCCTGCTCAAGGTCCATGAAGTGCACGAAGTCGCGGCACCCCATCGCGTGCCGATTATCGGCCAGGGCGGGATCCGCACCGCGAAGGACGCGCTCGAGTTCATCATCGCCGGTGCAAGCGCCGTGGGCGTCGGTACCGCGCTTTTCTACGACCCGCTGGCCTGCAGGAAGATCAACGCCGGCATCACCGACTACCTCGAACGCCACGGCTTCGACTCCGTTGCCGACCTCGTCGGCACACTGCAGACGTAGGAGCGGTTCTCGACCGGCAATGGTATCTCGGTCGGCGGGTCGCTCCGATGTCTTTTCTCGTCATGGCTCGCCGCGCTGTGCGCGGCTGCGCTTTACTTCCTCGAAAAGACAATCCTCTCGACCCGCACGCGAGAGCCTGGTCGCAACGTCGCTCGGACGATTCCGGGCGGACCGGGGCGTTTGTCGACCGAAGTAAAGCGCAGCGTAGCGAGCCATGAGGGAGACAAATGCCCCGGTCCGCCCGACTGGCCGACCGGGATCGCGGTTCGAGAACCGCTCCAGCGATGCGTCAGTCGAGGTGCAGCGCCTTCATCTTGCGGGTCAGGGTGTTGCGGCCCCAGCCGAGCAGCTTCGCGGCTTCCTGGCGGTGACCGTTGGTCTGGCTCATTGCGATGCGAATGAGGGTCTTTTCGAATTCGGGCAGAGCCCGGTCGAGCAGTGGGGCCTCGCCCGAACTCAGCTGCCGTTCGGCCCAGCTGGCGAGGCTGCGGGTCCAGTCCTGCGTGGCGCGCGCCTGGGATGTGCTGCCGCCCATTTCGGCGGGCAGGTCCTGCGTGCCGATGACGCTGCCCGGGGCGGTCACGGTGAGGCGGCGCGTAGTGTTCACGAGCTGCCGCACGTTCCCGGGCCAGTCATAGCTTCGCAGCACGTCCATCGCCTCGGTGTCGATCGTCTTTGCCGACGCGGCAAGTTCGCGTGCAGCCTCCGCGAGATAGTGATTCAGGAGCAGCGGAATGTCCTCCCGGCGCTGTCGCAGGGGCGGCGTGTTGATGCGGATGACGTTCAGCCGGTGATACAGATCCTCGCGGAAACGAGACTCCCTCACGGCGCGTGCGAGGTCCTGGTTGGTCGCGGCAATGACACGAACGTCGACCTTGATCGACCGCTGCCCGCCCACGCGGTAGAACTCGCTCTCCGCCAGTACGCGCAGCAGCCGTGTCTGCAGCGCCGCTGACATGTCGCCGATCTCGTCGAGGAACAGCGTGCCACCGTCCGCCTGTTCGAAGCGACCGATGCGCCGCGCGTCGGCGCCGGTGAACGCGCCTTTCTCGTGCCCGAACAGCTCCGACTCGAGCAGCTCGGATGCGATAGCCGAGGTGTTGAGCGCGACGAACGGTTTGTGCGCCCTCGGGCTGTGTTCGTGCAGCGCGCGCGCGACGAGTTCCTTGCCGGTGCCCGATTCGCCCGTGATGAGCACCGTCATGCTCGAACCGGCCAGCCGGCCGATGGAACGGAACACCTCCTGCATCGCTGGCGCCTGGCCGATCAGCGACGGAATATCCTGTGCCGCATCTGCGGGCTCTTCTGCTTCATGGCCATTGCGACGCGCGGCGCGATGCACGAGTTCCACGGCTTCATCGATGTCGAACGGTTTCGGCAGGTATTCGAAAGCCCCGCCCTTGTAGGCAGCCACGGCATTGTCGAGATCGGAATGCGCGGTAATGACGATTACCGGCAGCTCCGGCCAGCGGCGGTTCACCTCTTCGAGCAGGGCGATTCCGCTCATGCCCGGCATCCGTACGTCCGTAATGAGAACGTCCGGCGATTCGTGCTCCATCGCTTCGAGGAGGTGCTCGGCGCGCTCGAAGCTGCGTGTGTCCATCTGTTCCTGGCGCAAGGCCTTCTCGAGAACCCAGCGGACCGACTGGTCATCGTCGACGACCCAGACTTGCAATGCTTCGCCCGTCACGCGTGCCGCCTCGCCTGATCGAGTGGTATGCGCACGAAGAACACCGTGCGCCCCGGCCGGCTCTCGAACTCGATGAGACCGCCGTGGCGGCTGATCAGCTCCTGTGCGGCTGGAAGCCCGAGGCCGGTGCCGTGCGGGTTGCTCGTCACGAGCGGGTAGAAAATCGTGTCCTGCAGGTGCGTCGGGATGCCGGGGCCGTCGTCCTGGATTTCGATGCTGGCGATGACCCGATGGCGGACGTCGCCGATCGTGAAGTTCGTGACCGCGCGGCTGCGCAGCGTGATCGTGCCCTGGCCGTCGAGCGCCGCGGCCGCGTTGCGCATGAGGTTCAGGAACGCCTGCACCATCTGGTCGCGATCGAGCTCGATGAGCGGCAACCCCGGATCGTAGTCGCGAACGATCTGCAGCGAACGCCGATCTTCGGCCTCGATGATGCGCACGACGTATTCGACGAGTTCGTGTACGTTTAGCGGCTGCTTGTTCGGCGCGCCGCCCGGGCCCAGCAGCGTATCGACGAGGCTTGCCAGCCGATCCGTTTCGCTGATGACGACATCGGTGTATTCGGTGAGCCCCTTGTCCTCGAGCTGGCGCGCGAGCAGTTGCGCGGCGCCGCGGATGCCGCCGAGCGGATTCTTGATCTCGTGCGCAAGCTGGCGAATCATCTGCCGGCCCGCGCCGTGCTGGATCAGCAGCGCATTTTCCCGGCTGATCCTGGATCGCCGAGTCACGTCGGTGAGTTCCACGAGCAACGTCGCCGTGCCGCTCGCGATCGGCGATACGCGGCACTCGACGATGCGCTCGTCGGCCTGGACCTCGTTCGGCCCGAGCCTGAGCTCGTTGGCGTAATGGTCACCCGTCACGCTGACGCGGCTGAGAATGTCACGGAGTTCGGGGTCGTCGTCGAGAAGGCGCAGCAGCGACTCGCCGCGCGCGCGCCGCTGGCTCATGCCCAGTATGTTCTCCGCTGCAGGATTCAGGCTCACGATGAGCAGGTTCCTGTCCAGCAGGATGACACCGGAACTCAGGCTGTCGAGGATGTTCTTCGCGTGTTCGAGGATGCCGCCGTCGCCTAGAACGCCACCGTGTTCTGCTGGACATAGAATCGGTTCGGCTGGCTTCGGATCATCACTTTGCCCGTCGCGTCCACCACTTCCACTTGGATGTTGTGCACCCCCCGCCAGACTTCCTGGAGCTGGAAGTTGGTCCCGCTCACCGGTTGCATCTCGCCGTCGAAATACGCGCGAACCTGGTGGCCCGGCCGCAGGCCCGGCTGCAGCGCCACCGAGACGTTCAGAACGCCCTCGATGTTCCATAGCGTTTCTTCCGCCTGCGGTGAGGCGATTTCGATACTGGTGTAGCCGTTGGCCGGCTCCCCGGTCTTGTCCTCCGCGTCCGCGGTTTCGGCGGAGCGTTTCGGAACGCGCCGTACCGTTGTGACATTGGAGGACGGCAACTGCACGATCTCCGCGCCCTCGCGGAACCGGTCCGAATAATGCACGACGCCGTCTTCATCGACCCAGCGATAGGCCTCCTGTGCGGCCGCGGCCGCCGCCGCAAACAGGCAGAAAAACATGAAGACAGCACGCAGTTCCATCCAGCTAGCATAGCAACTTAATCCCCTTTTGGGGCAGTGACCGGGCGGCCAAAATGCCGCCCGGTTCACAGTTTTGGCACCTCAGAGGCTGTAGTACATATCGAATTCGACCGGATGCGTGGTCATGCGCAGGCGCGTGACGTTCTCCATCTTGAGCTCGATATACGCGTCGATCAGGTCGTCGGTAAAGACGTCGCCGGCTTTGAGGAATTCGCGATCGGCGTCCAGCGCCGCGAGAGCCTCGTCGAGCGAGAACGCGACGAGCTGCAGCTCCTTCTCCTCTTCGGGCGGAAGATCATAGAGATCCTTGTCCATTGCCTCGCCGGGATGAATCTTGTTCTGGATGCCGTCGAGGCCCGCCATCATCATTGCTGAGAACGCGAGATATGGATTCGCCATCGAGTCCGGGAAGCGCACCTCGATACGCCGCGCCTTCGGGTTCGACACGTACGGGATTCGGATCGAAGCCGAGCGGTTGCGCGCCGAGTAGGCGAGAATCGTGGGCGCCTCGAAACCCGGCACCAGCCGCTTGTAGCTGTTCGTCGCCGGATTGGTAAACGCATTGATGGCTTTCGCGTGCTTGATGATGCCGCCGATATAGTGCAGCGCCGTATCGGACAGGCCGCCGTAACCGTCACCCGAGAACAGGTTCTCGCCGTCCTTCGCCAGCGACTGGTGCACGTGCATGCCGTTGCCGTTGTCGTTGACCAGCGGTTTCGGCATGAAGGTGGCGGTCTTGCCGAACGCATGCGCCACGTTATGGACGACGTACTTCAGGATTTGTACTTCGTCCGCCTTGCGCACCAGCGTATTGAACATGACGCCGATCTCGCACTGGCCTGCCGTGGCAACCTCGTGGTGATGCACCTCGGTCTTCAGGCCCAGCTCCTCGAGGGCGAGACACATCGCGGAACGGATGTCGTGCAGCGAGTCGACCGGCGGTACCGGGAAGTAGCCGCCCTTGACCGTCGGCCGGTGGCCGGTGTTGCCTTCCTCGAGGCTGCGGTCGGTGTTCCAGGCGCCCTCCTCGGAGTCGACCTTGTAGAACGCGCCCTGCATCGAGTCATCCCAGGACACACTGTCGAAGACGAAGAACTCGTTTTCGGGACCGAAGAAAGCCGTGTCCGCGATGCCGGTCGATTTGAGGTAGGCCTCGGCGCGCTCCGCCAGCGACCGCGGGCAGCGGTCGTAGCCCTGCATCGTCGACGGCTCGATCACGTTGCAGCGCAGGTTCATCGTGACCTCGTCGGTGAAGATGTCGACCACGGCCGACGCCGCGTCGGGCAACAGGATCATGTCGGATTCGTTGATGCCCTTCCATCCCGAGATCGACGAACCGTCGAACATCTTTCCGTCTTCGAACAAGTCTTCGTCGACCGTATGGGACGGTACTGTTACATGCTGTTCTTTTCCTTTCGTGTCCGTGAACCGAAAGTCGACAAATTTGACCTCTTTCTCTTTNNGCCGGCGGCTGCCGGCCCGATTTCCTCTGCTAGTGCATTAAGCGTGCCAAAATGGTGCTTGAGTTAAGTGCCTGTTTTTATTGGGCCAGCAACCCAACTAACGCAGGAGCTCCGCACCAGTATAGTGCAAATACGGCCTGTTACGCACCACTTCAGTGCGGGACTGTGGGTGCGCACCGTTTTGGGAAGCGCCGCCCAACGGCGCTCTCGATTCGCCAGCGCATCTCGACCCGGCGGGCAACCGGAGCAGTGGCAGCTGGTTCTCGAACCGGGATCGCGCGCCGAGGCGCGTTCCTAAAGTCGACCAATGTACCGGGGCGCCCGGCCGGTGGTGTCCGAATCGACTCATCTGCCCTATACTGCGCGGGTTTGCCGCCAGTGATCGCCGTTTCAATGAGTGCCAAGGACGCACAGCCGTTTCTTTCCTTCCAGGACCTGATTCTCCGCCTGCAGCAATACTGGGCCGAGCGCGGCTGCGTCGTCATGCAGCCGTACGACAAGGAGATGGGCGCCGGCACGTTTCACCCGGCGACGTTCCTGCGCGCCGTCGGCCCGGAGCCCTGGAGTGCCGCGTACGTGCAGCCCAGCCGGCGACCCACCGACGGGCGTTACGGCGACAACCCGTTCCGCCTGCAGCACTACTACCAGTACCAGGTGGTCATCAAGCCGTCCCCCGACGACTTCCAGGACCTGTACCTCAGGTCCCTGGAGGCGATCGGCATCGATACGCGCGTGCATGACATCCGTTTCGTCGAGGACAACTGGGAATCGCCGACGCTCGGCGCCTGGGGGCTCGGCTGGGAGGTCTGGCTGAACGGTATGGAGGTCACCCAGTTCACTTACTTCCAGCAGGTGGGCGGCCTCGAGTGCCGCCCGGTCACGGGCGAGATCACCTACGGTCTCGAGCGCCTCGCGATGTATCTGCAGAACGTCGAGAGCATCTTCGACATCGTCTGGACCGACGGTCCGCTGGGCCGCATCACCTACGGTGACGTGTATCACCAGAACGAGGTCGAACAGTCCCGCTACAACTTCGACGAAGCCGACGTCGACACGCTGTTCCACGACTTCGATCACGCCGAGCACGATTGCGAGCGCCTTATCGAGAAGAACCTGGCGCTGCCCGCTTACGAGAAGATGCTCGCGGCATCGCACCTGTTCAACCTGCTCGACGCGCGCCAGGCGATCTCGGTGAGCGAGCGCCAGCGCTACATCCTGCGCGTCCGCACCATGGCGCGCGCCGTCGCGGAGGCGTATTACAAGAGCCGCGAGGACCTCGGCTTCCCGATGGTCGAATCGGTACGCGCCCGGAGCGAAAGCGCATGAAGGCGGCCGACCTGCTCGTCGAAATCGGTACCGAGGAGCTGCCGCCCAAGGCGCTTCGCGGGCTCATGGACGCATTCGCGGTGAACCTCGGCAATCAGATCGACGAAGCGCGGCTCGCGCACGGTGCGCTGCATGCGTATGCGAGCCCGCGACGACTGGCCGTGATCGTTGACGCGCTGGCCACCGGCCAGGAAGACCGGCGGGTATCACAGAAAGGCCCGCCCGTTTCGGTCGCCTACGACGAAGACGGCAGGCCGCTGCCGCCCGCGACCGCCTTCGCAAGAAAGTGCGGCATCGATGTCGCCGAACTTGGTCGCATGGAGACGGACAAGGGTGCGTGGCTCATTGCGGAAACCGTCGAACAGGGCAGGCCGACCGCGGAATTGCTGCCGGCGCTGATCGAGAATGCACTCGCCGACCTGCCGATTCCGCGCCGCATGCGCTGGGGGGACGGCGATGCGGAGTTCGTGCGCCCGGTGCACTGGGTCGTTTTGCTGCACGGCACCGGTGTCGTCGCCGGCTCCGTCATGGGCGTGCCCTGCGGCAACACCACGATGGGGCACCGGTTTCATTCCGATGGCCCCATAAAGATCGCGGAACCTGCCGCGTACCTGGAGACTCTCGAAAAGCAGGGGCATGTCCTTGCCGATTTCGACGTCCGCCGGGGGCTTGTCTGCGATGGCGTCGAGGCAATGGCTGAACGGGCGAAGGGCCACGTGGTGGAAGGAGAAGCGCTTTTCGACGAGGTGGCAGCACTCGTGGAATGGCCGGTGCCAGTCCTCGGCCGTTTTGACGAGGCGTATCTGGAACTGCCACGCGAGGTCGTCGTTTCAACGCTCACCGGCCACCAGCGCTACTTCCCGATCGCCGACGACAGCGGCACGCTCCTGCCCAGTTTCGTTACGGTAGCAAACCTCGAGAGCAAGGAACCGGACAAGGTCCGCGACGGCAACGAGCGGGTGATCCGCCCGCGCCTCGCGGACGCCGCCTTCTTCTGGGACAGCGACCGGCGCAAGCCGCTGTCGATCCGCCGCGAGGCGCTGCGCGACGTGGTCTACCAGCGCGGCCTGGGAAGCCTCTATGACAAGAGCAGCCGAACCGCCGAGCTGGCGGCGTGGATCGCCGAAAGCCTGGAACTCGATAGTGTGACCGTCGCGCGTGCCGCCGGGCTCTGTAAGTGCGACCTGCTGACCGGCATGGTCGGGGAATTTCCCGATCTGCAGGGCACGATGGGACGGTACTACGCGATCTCCGATGGCGAGCCCGATAATGTCGCGACCGCCATCGGCGAACACTACCAGCCGCGGTTCGCCGGCGACGACCTGCCGGCGACCGACGAAGGCCGCGTGCTGGCGATCGCGGACAAGCTCGACACGCTCGCCGGGATTTTCACTATCGGCAAAAAGCCCTCGGGCAACCGCGATCCATTCGGTCTGCGGCGCGCAGCACTCGGCATCATCCGCCTGTCGATCGAATGCCGGCTCGACCTCGACCTCAAGGCGCTCATCGCGAAATCGCTCGAACTGCAGCCGGCCGGCAAGCAAGAGCCCGAGGAGTTACAGGAATCCCTGTATACATTCTTCACCGACCGCTTGCGTCGTTACTTCCTCGATCGCGACCCCGGGCTGGACACCGAGACCTTCGATGCCGTCATGGCCCGGCAGCCTGCGTCGCTGGTCGATTTCGAGCTGCGGCTGCAGGCGGTGCAGAAGTTCCTCGAGCTGGACGAGGCGCAGAGCCTGGCCTCCGCCAACAAGCGCATCGCCAATATCCTCAGGCAGGCCGATGTTCCGGAAACCGGCGATGTCAGCGAAAAGCGCTTCGAGGAAGATGCCGAACGAGCGCTGTACGACGCCCTCATTGCCGCCGAAAAGACGGTGCGGCCGTTGCTCGATGAGCGCGATTACACCCGCGCACTGCAGGCGCTCGCCGCGCTTCGAGCGCCTGTGGACCGATTCTTCGACGACGTCATGGTCATGGCAGACGACGCGGTGGTAAGGACCAACCGGCTCGCGTTGCTCGGCGCATTGAGAGCGCTGTTTCTCGACGTGGCCGATATCTCGCGACTGTCCATCGCCTGACGATGCGTGCGGAGAACCTCGGCAAGGGCCTGGTCATCCTGGATCGCGACGGTGTGATCAATCACGACTCCGCCGCTTTCATAAAAAACGAGGCCGAATGGCAGCCGATTCCTGGGAGCATCGAGGCCATCGCGGCCCTGACGAAGGCCGGGTTCACCCTGGCCGTCGCCAGCAACCAGTCCGGCATTGCGCGCGGGCTGTTCGACCAGCACGGGCTCGACAGGATGCATGCGAAGATGCTCGGCTTGATCCGCGATGCAGGAGGGCATATCAGCCGCATCGTTGTCTGTCCGCACGGCCCGGACGATGCCTGCGACTGCCGCAAACCCAAGCCCGGCATGCTCGAACAACTGGCGCGCCACTTCGACACGTCGCTCGAGGGCGTTCCCGTCATCGGCGACGCACTGCGCGACCTCGAGGCCGCGGCCGCGGTCGGCGCCCTGCCGATCCTCGTGCGCACCGGCAAGGGCCAGGAGACCGAGGCGTCGCTGCCCGGGCGTTTTACCGGAGTACGGGTTTACGACGACCTCGCCGCCGCTGCGCGAGCGCTGATCGGCGAGGCCGGATGACATGCTGTTCATCCGCTCGGTGCTGTTCATCGCCTTCGGCGGTATCACGGTCGCTCTCGGCGCATTGCTCGTACTGCTCACGTTCTGGGCACCCGCGAAAGTGCACTGGGCGATCACGCACGGCTATTGCCGCCTCGCGGTCTGGGCCGGTCGCTTCTTCTGCGGCATGGACCCGGTGGTCGAGGGCCTCGAGAACCTGCCGGACGAACCCAGCGTCATCATGATCAAGCACACGTCGACGCTGGAGACCTACTGGCACGTCACCGTGTTTCCGAAAACCACCTGGGTGATCAAGCGCGAAGTCATGTACGTGCCGCTGCTCGGATGGGCTATGAAACTGATGCTTGACCCGATATTCATCAACCGCCGCGCCGGCCGCACGGCGGTGAAGCAGGTGATCGCGATCGGCAGGAAAAAGCTCGACGCGGGCATCTGGGTGACGATATTCCCCGAAGGTACGCGCATGCCGCCGGGCGAGACACGGCGTTACGGCGTCAGCGGTGCGGCCCTCGCGCGCGACGCCGGCTGCAAGATCGTGCCCGTCGCCCACAACGCCGGCGATTTCTGGGGCCGCCGCAGCCTCATCAAGCGGCCCGGCAAGGTGCGAATGTGCATCGGGCCGCCCATCGATGCGTCCGGCCGCGACCCGAAGGAAACCAACCTGATCGTGCAGGACTGGATCGAGACCAAGATGCGCGAAATCAGCGTGGTCTATAAGCGGAAAGCCGCTAACCGTAATCCGTAGGAGCGCGCCTCGGCGCGCGATGACTGCCCCGACGCGGTTCGAGAAGCACTCCTGCGGCAGAGCGACGGGTTACCAGATCTTTACCCGCTCCTCGGGAGGCAGGTACAGGGCATCCCCTGCTTTCACGTCGAAGGCCTCGTAAAACTCCGGCACGTTCCGGACCGCGCCGTTGGCGCGATACCTCGACGGCGCGTGCGGGTTGGTCATGATCAGCTGCCTGAGCGCCTCGTCCCGGTACTTGTTGCGCCATATCTGCCCGTAGCCGAGGAATACTCGCTGGATCCCGGTATAGCCATCAATCACCGGTGGCTCTTCACCATTGAGCGACATCTGGTAGGCGAGCAGCCCGATACTGATGCCGCCGAGGTCGCCGATGTTTTCGCCGAGCGTGAATTCACCGTTCACGGTCAGGTCCTCGAAGGGGGCGTACTTGTCGTACTGGTCGACGAGTTTTGCCGTGCGGGCCTCGAACTCGGCGCGATCGGTATCCGTCCACCAGTTCCGCATCACGCCGTCACCGTCGAACGTGCTGCCTTTGTCGTCGAAACCGTGCCCGATCTCGTGGCCGATCACCGCGCCGATGGCGCCGTAGTTGACGGCATCGTCGGCTTCCATATTGAAGAACGGCGGCTGCAGGATCGCGGCCGGGAAAACGATTTCGTTGAGCGGCGGCATGTAGTAGGCGTTCACCGTCTGCGGGTTCATCGCCCACTCTTCACGGTCTACCGGTCCGCCCTGGCGCGCCAGCTCGCGCTCGTACTCGGCGACGATCGCACGCTCGATGTTACCGAACAGGTCGTCCGCTTCGATGTCGACCGCCGAGTAATCGCGCCACACGTCCGGGTAGCCGATCTTCGGGCGGAACTTCGAAAGCTTGTCGAGCGCCTGGGTCTTTGTCTCGTCGGACATCCAGTCGAGTTCCTCGATGCTCTTCTCGTACGCCTTTATCAGGTTACCGACGAGATCGAGCATGCGCTCCTTCGCTTCGGGCGGGAAGTATTCCTTGACGTAGACTTTGCCGACCACCTCGCCGAGCAGTCCGTTGACGGTGGTGACGGCCCGCCGCCAGGGTTCACGCTCCTGTTCGCGGCCCGACAGGGTCTTACCGTAAAACTCGAAGTCCTGGTTGTCGAGCGCAGCGTCGAGCGCGTTCGCTTTCGCATTCAGCACAACCCAATTGAGGTAAGTCTGCCAGGTCTCGATCGGGGTCTCGGCGATGATCGAGTCGAGGTCCTCGAAATACGACGTCATCATCAGCACCAGGCCGTCGATGTCCCCGATCCCGGCCTCGTCGATATAGCCCTGCCAGTTGAAGTTCGGCATGACCTCGTTGAGCTGGTCTAGCGCGACCTTGTTGTAGTTGCTCGGCCAGTCGCGCGCTGCCTCCTTGGTGATGTGCGCACCCGCAATGCGCGTCTCGAGGCCCATGATCGCGGTGGCCGCCGCCGCCGCGTTGTCGAATCCCGCCAGGTCGAACATGGCCTCGATGTGCTCGACATACTTCTGGCGGATTGCCGCAGACGCTTCGTCGTCCTTGAAGTAGTACTCGCGATCCGGCAGCCCGAGGCCGCTCTGCCAGGCATAGATCATGTAGTAGTTCGGGTCCTTGAAATCCGCGACCTGGCCGATGTTGACCGGCACCGGGTAACCGCGGCGGCCGGCGGAAGCAAAATAGACGGCGAGTGCCTCATGGTCCTGTATTGCGGCGATGCGCTCGAGTTCGGGGTCGAGCGGCGCCACGCCTCTCGAGTTTCGCACCTCCATGTCGAGGTACGACTTGTAGAGGTCACCGACCTTCTGTTCGTCCGTGCCCTTGGCAAAATCGCCGGTCGCGGACTGCTCGATGATGGCCTTCACGTCTTCCTCGGCCTCGTCAGCGAGAATACCGAACCCCCCGTAGGTTGCCTTGTCGGCCGGGATCTCCGTTTCGGCGATCCACTTGCCGTTGACGTAGGAGAAGAAGTCGTCGCCCGGCCGGACGCTGGTGTCCATGTTCTCCAGGGCGATTCCCGACTTGAGCGCAGCCGGTGCTTCCGCCGTGGTCGTCGGCGCTTGCTGCTGGCCGCAGGCCGCCAAGGCCACCATCGTGGCTATCGCCAGTATTCTGTGTTTCACTCTAGTCCCCTGTTCTGCTTTCCCGTGTTCGTTCCATCGCACACCCGTATTCCCGGTACACCATGGCTACCGGGTAGACAGGCTGTCGCGCCATTAGTTTCCGCTGCGCACGGTTTTTACCAGCGCCTCGACTTCGAGCGCCTGGGCCTCCGTCAGCGGGTACATCTTGTCGATGCGGCAGCCGCGCAGCGTGTCGATTCCGCGGCGCATCACGTTGTGGTCGTAACGCCGGTCGGGCGTGATCGTCGTATTGTCGTAAATCTCACGGCATACGCGGGTGAATTCGAGCAGGAAGTACCCATCGCGCCCCTCGTACATCGCGAAGTGTCGTGTAACCGGGGTCCACGCGTCGCTGCCGTGCGTCCGGATATGGTCGACCTGCTCGAGCGCTCCGACTTCGACATAGTCGTGGACGGCCTGGCTATCGGCGGGCATTTCAGGCGTGCCGGCGCAGGCGGCGACAAGTGTCAGCAATGCCAAGAGAGTGATTGTCTTCATGGTTTCGGTACCTCGTTACGCTCCGAAGCGTACAAGCGCTCGATAAATCTGGTGACTCGCGGGTAATCTTCGATCCACCGCTCTATGTCCTCGCGCATCGCCCGGGGCGTGCTGGCGCGTTCGATGCGTATCCCGGCACCACCGCCGTAGCCTGCCGGTTGCAGCCACGCGCCATGGATGGCAGCAAAAGCGAGATCAGTGTAGGTGACCGCGCCGCCGCCCAGGATCGAACTCCGACCATCGGCGAGATTCGCCTCGGTTTCCGCGAGCAGGCTTTCGATACGCTCGCAGCTCTTGCGGTAATGACCCTCGGTGACACGAAACGCCTTGCGGATCATGTAAGCCTGCACGGGATACAGCGCCCGGACCAGCTGTCGCTGCCAGGCGGGGACGGCCTCGCTGTTGACGCCCCAGACGTGCTTGCAGAGCTCGGGTTCGCGGAGCAGATGGTAGTAGATCCAGACCTGCAAGCTCACGCCACAACGGTCGATGCGTCGCTCGAATTCGAGGCGCTCTTGCGTCGGCTCGAGGAAGGCTGCGCTTTCGCCGTGCGTCGCGCTGCAGGCCCCCCATAGGTAGCGCAGGATCTCCGGCGAGTTGCCGATCTGCGAGCGCACCGCCCCCGTCCGCAAATGCAGCCGCGGCACCGTGCGGCCGAGGTAGAAAGCGCCGAGGGTTCCACACCAAGGCACCTCCTCGTAGTCGAGGCCCAGGCGATCCATGCACCAGCGAACCTTTTCGACGAAGTGGCTCGCGGAGATTGTCTCGAGCACGAGGTCCGGGCCCGGCGGCGTCCGCAGGAAACCCTGCAACACGATTGCCCAGCGCCACAGGATGGCCAGCAGCACCAGCAGCAGCGCTGNNCAGCCGAATGCTGCCACGCAAACCGGCAACAGCAGCACGAATCCGGCGTGCAGGACTAGTCGTTTATCGGGCATCGGCTGGCCTCTCCGAATACGTCGGCTCTCGCTTGTCGCAGTATCCTGAAAGAACTAGACGTCGAGATTCGACACCGTCAGCGCGTTCTTCTCGATGAATTCCCGGCGCGGCTCCACCTGGTCGCCCATCAGGGTCGTGAAGATCTCGTCGGCCTTGACGGCATCCTCGATTTTCACCTGCATCAGGCGGCGCGTTTCCGGATTGACGGTCGTGTCCCAGAGCTGATCCGGGTTCATCTCACCGAGTCCCTTGTAACGCTGGACACTCTGGCCGCGGCGCGCCTCACCCATCAGCCACTCGATGGCTGCCGAAAAATCGCTCGCCGCGATGCTACGGTCCCCGCGGCTTACGTAGGCGCCCTCACCCAGCAGGTCTTCGAGTTTCTCCGCAAGCGCCATGATGTGCGCGTACTCGTTGGTGTCGAAGAACTCCCGCGGCAGGTACCGGGTGGTTCCAACGCCGTGCTGCACCCGGGTGACCGCAATGCGCACTCCTTCGCCATCCTCGTCGCCGCGGTCGAGCATTGCCGTATACGTCGCGCCATTGCCGTTGCGGTGAGCGCGGTCGCCACTGGCTTTGGGCAGTTGCGCGGAGAACGCGTTCGTCCACGCTTCCAGGCGATCGAGGTCCTCTGCAATATCACTGGTGACCGCCGGCAGCCGTGCCAGCTCGCGCAGCACCTGGGCGCCGTAACGACTGTCGAGCCGCGCGAAGATGTTTTCGACCGCGATGTACTCTTTCGCGAGGGACTCCAGCGCTACACCGGACAGCGGTGGCGCGTTCGCGGTAACGTGCAGCTCCGCGTTTTCGAGCGCGGTCGTCAGCAGGTATGCGTTCAGCTCTGCGTCGTCCTTGACGTAGACCTCCTGTTTGCCGCGCTTGATCTTGTAAAGCGGCGGCTGGGCGATGTAGACGTGCCCCCGCTCGATCAGCTCCGGCATCTGGCGGTAGAAGAACGTGAGCAGCAGCGTGCGGATATGGGAGCCGTCCACGTCGGCGTCGGTCATGATAATGATGCGGTGATAACGCAGTTTGTCAGGGTCGAAGTCGTCCCTGCCGATGCCGCAACCCAGCGCGGTGATCAGCGTGCCGACCTCGGCCGATGACAGCATCTTGTCGAAGCGCGCCTTCTCCACGTTCAGGATCTTGCCTTTCAGCGGCAGGATGGCCTGGGTGCGGCGATCCCGGCCCTGCTTGGCGGAGCCGCCGGCGGAATCGCCCTCGACGAGGAAAAGCTCGGAACGGGCCGGATCTTTTTCCTGGCAGTCGGCAAGCTTGCCCGGTAGACCGGCGACATCCAGGGCGCCCTTGCGCCGTGTCATCTCACGCGCCTTGCGTGCTGCTTCGCGCGCGCGGGCAGCGTCGATGATCTTGGAAACGATCGCTTTGGCTTCCTGGGGCTGCTCGAGCAGGTATTCCTCGAGGCGCGCCGACATGGCCTGTTCCACGATGGATTTAATTTCAGATGAAACTAATTTATCCTTTGTCTGTGACGAGAACTTGGGGTCCGGTACTTTTACAGACAACACGGCGGTGAGGCCCTCCCTGGCGTCATCACCCGTCGGCGTGGCTTTTTCCTTGCGGCCGCTGAGCTCCTTCTCGATATATGCGTTCAGCGTGCGGGTCAGCGCACTGCGAAAGCCGGCGAGATGCGTGCCGCCATCCCGCTGCGGGATGTTGTTGGTGTAGCAGAACATGTTTTCCTGGTAGCCATCGTTCCACTGCAGCGCAACCTCGACACCGACATCGTCGTGCATGCTCGAGAAATGGAACACCGTCGGGTGTATCGGGTTCTTGTTTCTGTTCAGGTGCTCGACGAAGGCGCGGATGCCGCCCTCGTACTGGAACACGTCTTCGCGCTCGTCGCGCTCGTCGATCAGGTGGATGCGAACCCCCGAATTCAGGAACGACAATTCGCGCAACCGGCGGGCAAGGATGTCGTAGTGGAACTCGATGTTGCTGAAGGTCCTGGCGCTGGGCTTGAATCTAAGGGTCGTGCCCGTGCGGTCGGTGTCGCCCACGTCGGCCAGGGGCGCCAGCGGTTCGCCATGGGCGTATTCCTGCTGGTAGGCTTTGCCGTCACGATGAATCGTAAGCATCAACTGCTCCGACAGGGCATTGACCACCGACACACCGACACCGTGCAGGCCACCGGAAACCTTGTAGGAGTTGTCGTCGAACTTACCGCCCGCGTGCAGCACGGTCATGATGACCTCGGCGGCGGAGCGGCCCTCTTCGGGATGTTCATCGACGGGGATGCCGCGTCCGTCGTCGGTGATGGTAACGGACTCGTCGGCATGAATCGTTACGGTGATGACGCTGCAATAGCCCGCCAGCGCTTCGTCGATGGAGTTATCGACGACCTCGAAAACCATGTGGTGCAGACCGGTGCCGTCATCGGTGTCGCCGATGTACATCCCGGGCCGTTTGCGCACGGCCTCGAGGCCTTTTAAGACCTTGATATTACTGGAAGTATATTGCTTAGCGTCGGCCATGCCGCTTCCCCGAGTAAAAACCGACATATTGTATCAAAATCAGTTCCTTAAACGAGCCTGAAAGGGTGCTTTTTTAGGCGTTTAGGCGCCCTTCCGGGCCGCGCGCGAAACGCGCTTCAGACAGCGCCCCGCGCTTCCTCGAGCTGTCCGTGTTCCACGTGGAACACGCGCGGCGTTGCCGGTAGCGGCAGCTCGTCCCGCTCGAGGCTCGTCGCGATAACCTGGCTTCCGAGTGCCGCGACCCTTTGCATCAGCTTGCTCAGCGATGCGCGGTCCAGCTCGGCCGAGGGATCGTCCAACAACAGCAATAAAGGCCGGCCCAGCGCCGCCTGCGCCGTCTCCGTCGCCGCCAGGATCATCGAGCTGGCGAGCAACTTCTGTTGCCCGCGCGAAACCAGCCGCCGCGCCTGGCGCTCATCGTAACTGAGGCGCAAGTCCGCGCGGTGCGGCCCAACCTGCGTGCTGCCGATAGCCCGGTCCCGTTCCAACTGCTCTTCGAGCGCCTCTGGCAGTGTCATCTCAGCGCTCCAGCCCGGCACGTAGCGAAAATCGATCTCCGCCCCCAGCAGGGCCCGGCCATGTGCCCGAAGGGTTTCGATGCAGCCGGCCAGCACACGCTGTCTCGCCGCCCCCAGGCGTCCGCCAAGCCCGCAGAATTCGTGATCCCACACCCGCAGCGCCCCTGGGCCCGCACCGGCCTTCAGGGCGGCGTTCCGCTGTTTCAGCACACGCCGGAATTGCCGCCACAGCATCAGGTAGTCCGGTTCCACGTGGAACACCAGCCAGTCCAGGAACCGGCGTCGCTCGTCCGGACCACCGCAGACCAGGTTGTGCACATCCGGGTCGATCACCTGCAACGGCAACGCAGCCGCCAGCGATGCCGTACCGCCACGCGTATCGCCATCCACCTTGACCTCCAGCCCTGCGCGACTGTTTCGTACACCCACACCCGCGACCCGACCGCTCGTTTCGATCTGCGCGAACAGCACGAACGCCTGTTGCCCGTGCTGAATCAAGTTGCCGGGGGGCGCGCCGCGGAACGACTTGCCGCGCCCCAGATAAGCGATTGCTTCCAAGAGGCTGGTCTTACCGGAGGCATTCGCACCGTATACCAGCGTGTAATCCGGGTCCGGTTCGAACCCCACATTATCCAGACAGCGAAAGCCCTGCGCCGTAAAACGCTGTATCGTCACGCTGTCTTACCGCGCCCCCTTCTACAGGCGCATCGGCATAACGACGAACTTACAGTCGTCCTGCCCCGGGGCACGTATCAGGCAGCTCGAATTACTGTCTACCATTGATACCGTCACCTCGTCACCGTCCACTGCCCCTATCGCGTCCAACAGATAATTCACGTTAAACCCGATCTCGAGATCATCTCCGCTGTAGCTGACCTCCAACTCCTCTTCGGCTTCTTCCTGTTCTGGGTTATGCGCCTGCAGGATCAACGCATTATCCCGCACAATCAGCCTGATCCCACGATACTTCTCGTTCGACAAAATCGCCGTGCGTTGCAGTCCGCCGCGCAATATATCCCGGTCCGCACGGACCTCATTGGATGACTCTCTCGGTATAACCCGTTCATACTCCGGAAACCTCCCATCGATCAGCTTCGATGTAAAACGAATTCCATCGAGTTGAATCCGGACGTGATTCGCGCCGAGGACGACGTCCACCCCGCCTTCCCCCGTCAACAGACGTTGCAGCTCGAGGACACCTTTCCGCGGTACGATTACCTGTTGCTGCTCGAGCTTTCCCGCCTCGAGTTCCGCCTGGCAAAGCGCCAGCCGGTGCCCATCCGTTGCAACCGACCGTATGTGCTGCCCTTCCGTCTCAAGTAGCATCCCGTTCAGGTAGTACCGGACGTCTTGTTGCGCCATGGAGAACGCCGTCTTTTCTATCAGCCTGCCGAGTACCTCCTGGCTAACCCCGATGCTTTGCGATGCCTTTATGTCCTCGACGCTCGGAAACTCCGCCGCCGGAAGCGTCGCTAGCGCAAATTTCGACCGCCCGGACCGAACGTGCAGCTTCTCCCCGCTCACAGTGACAGCAACATCCGACCCATCCGGCAGTGCCCGGCAGATATCGAGCAGCTTGCGTCCGGATACCGTGATCTCACCACCCGCCTCAACATCCACGTCCGCTTGTGCGACCAGTTCCACTTCGAGATCCGTCGCGGTCACCGACAGCTCACCGTCTTTCGCGACGAGCAGGACATTCGACAGGATCGGCATCGTCTGCCGGCGCTCCACAACCCCGATGACCGCCTGCAAAGGCTTCAGGAGCACGTCTCTGGTTGCGCTCAACTTCATAAATTCCACCTGTTAATAATTATTGGAAATTATTAGATTACTGTAGTTATTAGCCAAGCCAATAGCTGTGTATAACTATTTTTATACAAATAAAATCAGTTACTTAAAATATCTTTCTGGCTACTAAAACCGGTTTATTACTGGCCTCTAAAATGTGCATATTGTGTGCATAACATCCGGTGGCAATGTTGTCCACCGGTTATCCACATCAGCCTGTCAGCGTTCTTAACAGGTTCAAGTAATCCTCATCAACCCGTTTTTCCGTCTCGCGTAGTGCCTCGATCCGCCGGCACGCGTGCAGCACGGTGGTGTGGTCTCGGCCGCCGAACGCATCACCGATTTCCGGCAAACTGTGGTTGGTCAGTTCCTTCGCCAGCGCCATCGCTATCTGGCGAGGCCGGGCAATAGAGCGGCTTCGCTTCTTCGACAGCAGGTCGCCCACGCGAATCTTGAAATACTCGGCGACGGTCTTCTGGATATTCTCGATCGATACCAGTCGCTCCTGGAGCGCAAGTAGATCCCGCAAAGCTTCCTTCGCGAATTCGAGATTAATGGGCCGCCCGGTAAACTTAGAATTCGCGATGACCCGCCGCAACGCTCCTTCCAATTCGCGAACGTTGGATCGAATCCGCTTCGCGATGAAGAACGCTACCTGTTCCGGCAGATCGACACCGTCCGCCTCGGCCTTGCTCATCAGGATGGCAACGGACGTCTCCAGCTCCGGAGGCTCGATCGCCACCGTCAGGCCCCAGCCGAACCGCGATTTGAGCCGTTCCTCCAGGCCGACCACCTCTTTCGGGTAGCGGTCGCAGGTCAGCACGATCTGCCGCTGGCCCTCCAGCAACGCATTGAAGGTGTGGAAAAACTCTTCCTGCGAGCGCTCTTTGCCGGCGAAAAACTGGATATCGTCGATCAGAAGCGCATCCAACGACCGGTAAGAACGCTTGAACTCGGAAATCTTATTGTGCTGCAGGCCTCTGACCATGTCGCCGACGAAGCGTTCTGAATGCACGTAAGCAACCTGTGCGTTCGCGTTCCTCGCCAGCATCGCGTTACCAACGGCGTGCATGAGGTGCGTCTTGCCGAGGCCGACACCGCCGTAGATGAACAGCGGGTTGTAGGAGGTACCCGGGTTCTCACCGACCTGCAACGCAGCGGCCCTTGCCAACTGGTTACTTTTACCCTCTACGAAGCTTTGGAAGGTAAAGGCCGGATTCAGCCTCGAGGCGAGGGGCGCGGGGCGCGGCTCGGTGGATGAAGCCCCTGGCAACACGCGGGCGGTACGCTGTTCGGGCTGCGCCGCCGGTTGTCGCGAGCCGACTTCGACCACGAGTTCGGTATTGCCACCAGAGCCGTCGATGATCTCTAGGATTCTCTGGACATAGTGTTGTTGCAGCCAGTCCACGACGAACCGGTTTGGCGCCAGCAGGCGGAGCCGGCCCTCGTCCTCGACGGCCTGGAGCGGGCGAATCCAGGTGTTGAACTGTTGCTCCGGCAGCTCCGCCTGCAGATCACGGATGCAGCGATTCCAGAGCGTTGTTTCGGCCGGCAAGGAAGT
>JABAHS010095424.1_pt1 | contig 31919 bp, 31 predicted proteins | sample 7062111 | NCBI WGS metagenome assembly JABAHS01 (sample SAMN14534600, study PRJNA622989) | marine sediment metagenome | biome: marine biome [ENVO:00000428]; feature: marine pelagic biome [ENVO:01000023]; material: deep marine sediment [ENVO:00002113]; isolation source: pool of 4 deep marine... | reverse complement strand
TTTTCCAAATCAATCGGGACTTCCAAATCAGTGACAATTCTGGCCAGTTTTTGGCTCAGGTAAGCGTTCTCCCGATCTTTCTCAAGCTTTTTACGCTGCCCAGGGGTCAACTCCTCCAGGTGAGCATAAATATTGTCGAGAGTCTCATACTTGCCCAGCAGGGTCTCTGCCGTTTTCTTTCCAATCCCGTACACACCCGGGATGTTATCGGAGGTGTCACCGCACAAAGCCTTGTAATCAACAACCTGATCAGGACGGACTCCCAGGCTTTCCATCACAGTTTCTTCAGTATAGTCAGAGGCGTCCGAGAGTTTTCGTCCCGGCAGGCTGACAATCACCCGCGAATCGACCAGCTGAAGTAAATCTCGGTCGCCAGTGATAATCTTGACTGCCAATCCTGCATTCTTAGCGGTTTTGGCTGCACTCCCGAGCACATCGTCGGCTTCGTAGCCTTCCATTTCTAGCCGGGGAATATTGAGCGTATCAACCAACTGGCGGATGCGCTTGATCTGCACCCTCAAATCATCCGGCATTTTTTCTCGGGTGGCTTTATAGTCCGGGTACATCTCGTCCCGGAATGTTTTTCCGACATCGAAGGCCACTGCAAGGTAATCCGGCCGTTCCTGTTCCAGCAAACGCAACAGAACACTGGCGAATCCGAACACACCCGCGGTGGGTTCCCCCTGGCTGGTTATCCAGCGGGTTGAGGTCGTTCCCGTGAGGGCAAAATAGGTTCGATAAGCTAAAGCATAGCCATCTAGTAAGTATATGGTTTCAGGCATAGATCTATTATAGTAAGAAAAATCAAATTGAACCTAAAGATGTTCAATTTGTTTAACTCAACGCCGGTTCGAGCATGAGATTTAAAATCAGGTGCGTTTTTGCTTTTCAATACCCTGGCGGCTTCGAGTGTTCTGAATAAATTCCAGTACTAAAGAAGGGGGGGGAGGCTGCGGGTTTCCCAAAATCAAGTAACCGGGCGCCCAAAAATCTCCAGAAAGGTTTTCAGTCTCTGTTACTGGAAACTCGACAAACATCCTTCGAGAGGTGTGCTGCCGGATTGTCCGCATCAGATAGCCTGGAGAAGTATTCGGTGGGACATTAACCAGCCACTGCACGTATCCTGGCCGCACGGAGAGGTGTTCCAGCCGCCAGCCAAACGCCACACACAAATGTGTAATCCAATCAGAAAGCCGTTTGGCAATCTCACCGGTCAGATGATGATGTGGAAATCGAGGAATTAAGACACAGGCATAGGTAAGGTTATACATGGAAGGCGAGACAGGTTCAACGTCAATCTCACCAGGGTCCACTTCCGGCCCTTGTTGTTTAGGCCTCTGTGCTGACCGGGAGACCTGTGTCTCGTCTGAAAGCGTTTGCTCATGACGAGAGCGGCTGGCAATCGTTTCAGCTTCGTGCTCTGGGGTCGAAACCGGTTTCAGTTCCTCTGAAGGCAGTTCATCCGGTTGGACAACTGCTTCCGGCTGGTCTTCTTCCTCCGTATCCACACCGATTTGTTTCTTCAGTTCCTGGTTTGGATCAGGCTCGGGTTGATCTTTTCGCTTGGTATCGGGCGCTGGTCTGGCGACCGCCACGGTTTCAGATGAAAAGGAATCTTCTTGTGTCTCTCCAAGGAGTTCTTCCAGCAAACTTTCCGGCTTTTTCGGCAGGCTCGATTCCGGCGTCCAGCTTTCTGGAATCGGCGGGGGAACATCCTCCAGGATCGGGCCGATTTCCATTAAATCTTCCTCTTCCAAGTCTTCATCAGATTCGGTTGGGGTAAGAAGAGCATCTTCCACAGGTGTTTTTGCCGGAGGACTTGAAAGGGCCACTGCCAGATCGCTGGCCTGTGCCCGAATCTTGCTGAACGGCATCTCCGCATCGAAGACCGTCGCAAGCACGTACTCTCCGCCCAAGCCGGTGGCGTACAGCATATATTCGCCGCTGGTTTCTTCCAGGCGGATAAAGCGCGCCAGATCGCTACCCCCGCCATTGACAAAATGGCTGGCAACCGTTCGCGCCAATTCTTCTGCCGCCAGCTGCGGAAGTTCACCGGCATAAGCATATATTTGATCCCCTTTGGTGATCAAGGAAGCCTGGGCGGCGGATTCGAGGGAAAGACGGGTGAGATGTTGGGCGGCCAGGTTTACATCATTCAACCACTCTGGCGGAGGAGGCAGTTCTTCCTCTTCTTGAACATCTACCGGGCCAGTAATCACCCTTGGTCTGGTTTTTGCCCGGTCTATGTCGTCCAGACCACAATTTTTGATGATCTCGTCGACTTTGTTCATCAAATCCGGCAAATACACCGGTTTTTTCAATACGCCGTCCGGTTCCATTGCTGAAAATGCCACTTCCTCAGAATCAAATTCCGGAACGATCAGCACCAAAAGCAATTCCGGCAAACCCTTGCGAACGACCTCAACCAGTTCGCTTACTGGTGTGCCGTTCAGGGCAGTTTCCAGGATCATCAGGGCTGGTTTCTCTACCTTGGCAGTTTTCAGGGCTTCTTTACGATCGGTGGCCAGCATCATCGCATAATCACCAGTTTCTGTTAAAATCTGGCAGATGAGCTCTCCAAAACCAACATTCGGGGTAACAACTAAGATGGGTACGGCCATGCATACAGTTTAACATGGCGAAAATGTAAATGCAAGAACAGTAATATGCTAAGTCCGTGATAATACCATGACGGCGAAGACAGCCTTGCAAATGGCAGGATCAAGGAGTACAACAAACCTGAACTCAGGTCTCCTATCCACCCTAGGTTTAATATAAGGTGTCCGAAGATGAGCTTATTTTAAAACCTTAATTAAGGCGATGAATTCGTCCCACTCTTCCTGAAAGAAATGGATGGTCACGTTGTTCAACTGCAAGTTGTATACAATCTCACCGTCAGGTTCTTCGGCTTTCCAGGCCCCCATATTCTCCGTTTCAGCCAAAGTTGTTGTTTTGATCTCAGGAGCATCACTCATTTTTTTCTTTCCTTTTCAAAATCTTCTGTTTAATCCAACCAGATACCCGTCCGAAAGTATTCTTGATCCCATTTCTGGCAGATTTAAGTATCGCACTGAACTGTTCGTTCAAAGTAGGCGGTTTGACCTCAGGGTCTGGCCAGGGGTCCTGATCAAGCAGTTTGCGGATGACATAACTGGTGATCATTTGAAAACTTGCCAGGATAGGTGCTGCCACCAACAAGCCTAACACGCCTATCCACCGGGCAGCGATGATCGCCACAATCAGCACCAAAGCTGGATGCACCCCGAGCACAAACCCGATCAGCCGCGGGACTACCAGGGAATCATAGATTTGGTCGTGCACAAAGCCTAATCCAACAACGAGCAGCATATAAGGGAATGGTTCCATCCCCAGGTAGTTGCCTTCTGCCAAAAAGAAAGCAACCAATGCCGTCACAATCGAGGACACGATCTGTCCAACATAGGGAACAAAGCGCGCAAACCCTGCTAGGATTGCCAACCCGAGGGCATATCGCACCCCCAGGATGCTCATCAAAATGAACATCGTAACAGCTGACATAAAAAAGACCAGCACCTGTCCCCTCAGGAATGCATTCCAGATATAGCTTAATTCCCGCGTCGCCCGGCCGATATCGTAGCTCATACCTTCCAGTTCCTTCTTTAAGAACTTACGTCCCTCGCGCGCTTCTCCAAGCGACAGGTAAGCCACCGCCAAAATGAATCCCCCCCATCCTAACGTGCTGAACGCTGAGGTCGCCACTCGGGTCAGGATTCCACCTGCCTGCCCCAAAACTGGCCGGACGGTGCTTAAAACCTGATCGCTCACCGCCAGCAGGTCAATATTCAGTTGGTTGATATATTCAGTTAAATCCAGATCGTAGTTGAGAAAGGGAATATGGACGACAGCACCATTGGCAACAAATTCTTCCACCATGGAGGGAAGATCGTTTAGGAAGGTATCCACGATGCTGATCAGATTCTGAAACTGGTTGACAATTGCCACCCCAGATGCGGTAAGAGAAGAAAGTAAGATGATTAACAGAAGGAAAAAGACCAAGTTTGTCGAGCCGCGCCAGGATAAAAATGTCTTTCTTTCTAACCCCTCAATCACAGGATATAAAAGGTAAGACAAGATGACCGCCATGGTGAGCGGCGTCAGCAGCGGCTGGATTTGGATCAGAATCCCCGCGGCCAATGCAACAAGCGTCATTCCAACTACCAGTTTGGCATTGGTGTTCCATGTAGGAGATTCTTTATCTGATCTGGATTCTACAATCTCTCCGGAGGGTTGGTCTGGGACGCTCATAATTCAATTCTATTCTGAAGTGAACAAAACTGCAAACATTTGCTTCTAATTCTCACGAGTTTTGAACCTTAATCAATTTTCAGTTAACAAATTTGTCCAAAAAAGGTTTTTGATGTCCTTTCTTTCCAGAATAGCCGGGTTTGCGGTACCATTAACCTAATGATCAATAAAACACAACAACTGTTTGGAGGTATACATGCAATATAGAAATTTGGGCTCGTCTGGAGTCAAAGTTTCAGCAATCGGATTAGGGACCAATCAATTTGGTGGTAAAGTGGATGAGAAAGGCGTGGCAGAGATCATCGCTGCCGCAGTAGACCACGGAATCAATTTTTTCGATACGGCCAACATGTACCAGGGCGGGCGTTCCGAAGAAACCATCGGCAAAGCTATCAAAGCCTACAATCGATATGATCTTGTGATCGCCACAAAGTTCTACCAAAAAACGGGAGAAGGTCCGAACGACCGCGGAACTTCTCGCAAGCATGTTTTACAGGCAGTTGAAGACAGCCTGCGCCGCTTGGATACGGAGTATATCGACCTGTACCAGGTTCACCGATGGGATCCTACCGTTCCCATCGAAGAAACATTGCGCGCCCTAGATGACCTGATCACCCAGGGAAAAGTGCGCTATATCGGCAGCTCAGGGTTTGCCAGCTGGCAGATCGCGCTCAGCCAGAAGATCAGCGAGCAGCAGGGATGGAATAAATTTGTCACCGAACAGCCGCATTATCATATGCTGGTGAGAGAGACAGAAAAAGAAATCCTCCCAGCCTGCGAATACTTTGGCGTCGGCATTCTTCCTTACTTTCCTCTGGCCGGCGGATTTCTCACCGGGAAATATCAGCGTGGAAAGGCGGTCCCCCAGGGATCCCGCGGGGAAACCAGTTCGTACGTCCAGCGCTACCTGAACGACGATCATTTCACCATCCTGGAGAAGCTCACCACCTTTGCCAAGGAAAATGGGCACAGCATGGTTGAACTGGCTCACGCCTGGTTGCTTGCCAATCAGAATATCAGCTCAATCATCTCCGGCGCGACCCGGGTGGAGCATATCCGCGAGAACGTAAAAGGGGTTGAATGGTCTCTTTCTAATGAAGAATTCGCCAGAGTAAACCAGATCCTGGGTCGTGAATGACATGATTTTATCCAGCTAATTAATCAAGAACAAAAAACGCAGCACGGTCTCCCCACTCCGTGCTGCGTTCCCCAAAAGTTCAGCTAGTTATTCTATTTATTCTTCGTCTAAGTCCTGAAGCATCGCCAGGTCTTTTTTGATTCTACCGAGGCGGGAGCTCAGGCTGAAGACATATACCGCGATCGTCACGAAGATCACGGAAAATCCGAGGATCATAAAATCTGTTGTTTCTGCCATTGTTTTCTCCCTTTGTTAACTCATGATTTCCATTTTGACGCGCTCGAGTTTATCCTGCAAGCGCCCAATGCGGATGCGGTGCCAGAGCAAGGTCACCCCAAAAACGGTGAAAGTAAACAGGCTGAAGAAGAAAGCCGTCTGCATATCAGGGGTCATGTCAAATGCACCTTCCGCTCCAGGGTCTCCACTGCCGACGACCACCGGGTGGATAGTACGCCAGATGCGGATCGAGAGGAACGATAACGGTACGCTGACAAAGCCAATAATGGCATAGATGGCACCGAAGCGCGCCCGTCGCTCGGGGTCTTCAATCCCTTGGCGTAGCATAATATACGCAATATACACCAATTCCATAATCGTCGCAGTCACCAGCCGTGGGTCCCATGTCCACCAGGTATTCCAGATCGGGCGCGCCCAGATCGCACCAGTGACGATATTGACCAGGGAAAAGACCAACCCGATTTCAATCCCAGCCATCCCGATGATATCCCATTTCATGTCACCTTTGCTCAGGTACATGATGCCGGAAAATACCGCCAGCAAAAACCCAATCATTCCAACCCAGCCTGTGGAGACATGGAAATAGAACACTCTCTGGACATTTCCCATCACGGCTTCTGTGGGCGCCCAAATAATCGTCAGGTAGGTTGCAAACAGCAGCAAGACCGCCGAAACCCAATTGAGAATTTTTAATGCTACAGGTGTTGGTTCCATTCTTTTCTTACTCCTTTTATTTTTTACAATCTTTTATTCCTCTACCACGTAATCAAAGACCATATAAGCCAGAGCGATATAGATCACGTCGAAGGCAATCAGCAAATTAATATTCGGCCAGATGAGGTCCATTTCCTGCCCCTGGAGGAAAAAGGTACTGGCCCGCACAGCAGAAGCGATCACTGGTAAAACTACCGGGAACAACAAAATCGGCAGGAGCACATCGCGCGTCCTGGTCTGGACAGTCATGGTGGCGAGTAATGTGCCTACCACAACATATCCAATCGATCCTAACAGAACCACCAGCAGCAGACCAGGGTTAAATAAATTTATATTATAAAAAATGCTGAACAGCGGGAGCACGATGGCTTCAACAGCAAACATAAAGATCAAATTACCGATCACCTTGCCGAAATAAATTGCACTGCGGTCCACCGGGGCCAACAGCAGCCCATCCAGACAGCCGCGGTCTTTTTCGATTGCCATCGAGCGGTTCAGGCCGAGTGTGCCGGCAAATGCAAACGTCACCCACAGCATCCCGGCTGTGATCTCGCGCTGTGTTTTCGGATTCAAGTCCAGAGAAAAGTTAAAGATAAATGCCACCAGCAATGAAAAGATGAGCATGGCGGAAAACATTTCCCGGCTCCGCCATTCGGCGGAAATATCCTTCCATACCACAGCCCACATCGCCCGCCAGAACGACGTTTGGGTAGATACCTTGCGAATGGCGCGAATTTTAGCCATGAGACACCTCCCGCGGTTTCTTTTCTGCGGGATCGGGCATCTGGATCGCCCGGCGGTAGAAGGCCAGCAGGCCGTCCTGGGGAATCTCTTCTCGCCTGGCAGAAGCAATGATTTTGCCGCGTGACAATACATCAAACCTGGTACCCAGGTCTGCAGATCGCGCCAGGTCGTGGGAGGTCATCACCACGGTGCGGCCCTGGGCCGCAATCTGTTTGAGCACTGCATCCAGCATAGCACTGGCATCCTGATCCAGACCGGTATAAGGCTCGTCGAGCAGTAAAATGCTGGGGTCGTGGATCACGGCGCGCGCGATTGCCAGCCGCTGGGCCATCCCGCGGGAATAGGTTCTAACCAGGTCTCTGCCTCGTTTAGCGAGGTCCACCAGACCTAGTAGCTCAGGGATGCGGGAATCGAGATCATCTACCGCATACATCTTGCCATAAAATTGCAGGTTCTCTTCCCCCGTCAAGTCACCATACAGCAGCGGCTGGTGGGAGAGGACTCCGAGATTGGCGCGCACTCCGGCTGCCTGCTGAGGGAGATAGAACCCGGCCACTCTGACCACTCCCATCGTGGGGCGTGAGAGGGAGGCCAGGATGCGCAAAAAAGTTGTCTTGCCAGCCCCGTTAGGGCCTAACAAGCCAATGAATTCTCCCGGTTCAGCAGAAAACTCCATTCCCTTAAGAATGGTCTTCAAGCCGAAGCGCTTGACCAATTTCTTTACTTCAATAACCGGCATTTACTCTGCCTCTTCCTGATCAAGCAATCGTTTAAGTTCTTCTTTAATCGACTCTCGCCGTTTACGGTACGGCGCTTCATCGATCTCGCCAGCTACAAAAGCCTCGTCCAGATCGACGATCTCATCCATCAGCTCATCCACGTAAACATCATGATCAAATTCTTCTTCCTCAAAATCATCCTCCGGGCGGAAGAAACGCCATGCGCCAAAACCGGCCAGCGCCAATCCCACCACACCGAGAATGATCGTCACAAGACCGCCATCTAGTTTCAGGCTACCTAGTCCACCAAAACCGCTGGAAATGGTCATATCGATCTCTTGTCCACTGGAGAGGGTATTGGCGACAAAGACCTGATAGACTTCCTGGTCTAGTGCTTCTGTGCCGCTGGGCATCAACGTCTCGCTCTCAACCTGCATTTCATCGCCCTGAACGAAGAATACGCCTACATCCGTTGGCAGATCGATCGGCAGCACCCAATTAACCTTGCCATCGAAGGGCATTTCATAGGCGAATAGGACATCATAGGTACTGTTCCCGGGCAGCACAGGGGATGGGTCGCCAAATCCGGCGGCAGTTTTCACGTAAGGGTTTCCCAACGTGCCAGTTTCAAAAATCAGGTTGGTTGCATCCTCCGGCAGGCTGAAGTTGAGGACCGGTTCGGTATCCCTCACCGGGGCGACAAGTAAGTCACCAAGATTCGATACCGATACCTGGTGGATCACCTGGACAGTCTCCTCACCAAACTGGAAGAAGACATGCAGGCGGGAAACAGATAAGGTCGATGGATCTGAGGTTTTATCATAGATCGTAATTGGCAAGTCAATAGACTCACCTTCGATCTCATTCCCCATGTGAAAGGTAGATGGGTAAAAGGTGCCATCTAGTTCCACAACAGCAATATAAATCAGTTCTGGATCGAGAATCACATCCTCAAACACAAAACTGCCGTCTCCCTCTGCGGTCACTGTGTCAGTGTACAACAACTCAAAGGATTGGTAGACCTCCAGGGTCACGTCCAGGGATTCTGGCAAATTTCCGCCGGAACCGTTCTCGACCACACCTGTTACCTGAATAAAGTTATGGTCTGGCGTTTCCTGCGTGTCTTCTGCCGCTGGCTCGGTCGGAGATTCTTCTGCATCATCGGGTTGATCTACAACAGATTCTTCAGTAGGAGAAGGAGCAGGCTCTTCTGCTGCCACTTCAACTGGCTGGACGCCGAGCGGCAAGACCAACGAACGTAAATACGCCGCGATTGCCTTCTGCTGATCTGCATCCAGCACATTGGCGAAAACATGGTCCGGGTTGCCGTTTCCGGTTGCGATTTTCTGCACATAATCGTCTAAGGAGAATAACACCATCTGCTCATCGTCCCTAAAATCAAATGCACCCGGGGCGACCGGGCCTGTACCTTCTGCACCATGGCATTCCGCACAGGTTTCCAGATAAAGGGCAGCCCCTTCAGCGGCTAATTCTTGATCAGCGCTGAAAGAATAGACATAGGAAACCACATCCCAAACATCTTCCCCGCTGAGACTATTTGAAAACGGCGGCATAAAGCGATCAATATTGCCCTGCAGGACGATGGTGTACCATTCCAATGGAGATGACAGATCAGCGATGCTGGCTGTTCCAATCGGGGCGACTTCCACCGGTAGGCCGGACGACTCTGGACCATCGCCTAATCCGGTAGCTCCATGACAAGGGAGACACTTTTCCTGGTAGATGGCAGCGCCATTTTCAAGGTCTGGTTCCTGCTCTGGAAATGCGCCGACCAGCAGCACGGGTTCTTCATAAACTGGGGGGCGATAGCCCGGGGGCGGGGTCACATCCTGGGCGAGGGAAAGACTGCAAGCAGATATTCCCAGGGTGATTACTAAGCTCATTATGACAATAAATAGAGTATTTTTATTCATATTCTTCTCAAGTATGTTTATCGAATGCCTGAGCACTCAAGAAACGAAATTTTAGACTAATTGATGCCCGCAGCTGGCGCAAAACCGGTCCCCTGGTTTGATCGCATCTCCACAGTTGGGACAAAATTTTCCTGGCTGACCCGGTTTGTCTGCCGGTTCTGAAACAGCTGGTGTTCTTTGCTTCCGGCGGGTAGCGATCATCGCTTCCAGTGGATCATCATCTACAGGACGAATGCTTGCTGCGCGCTCCAGCCTTTCAGCCCGTTCCGGCTCAGTTGCCGCCGCATCCGCAGGGACGGCGCGGTACTCATCCAGCAGACGCAGAACCGCAGCCCCGCGCTTGAGCAACGCTTCTCTCTGAAGCGGGTACAGATCATCGGGAATTTTTCCCATATCATTATCAAAATCCAACTCTGCTAATGCTTCCAGAATGCGTTCTCTCTCAGCTAACAGCTGAGAGAGTTCAATATCCAGTTTACCTACTGCTTTTCGTTCCCGCTGGGTTCTGAGGGGACTAGCAATAAACACCCCAACAACCACCACCAGCGCAAGCAGTAACAGTATTGAACCAATATCCATGTGCCTTTATTTCCTCTTCTTTATTTCTTCGATCCAAATTCGGATCGCGATGATATCGTATTGTGAGGATCTAAGTAAAACCGATCCCAAAAAATACAGACAACCAAGGTTATCTGCGCGTTTATTGAACCAATAACGGATCAATCACGCTGGTGATTTCCTCCAAGGACGAAAACGGCCCTTTCTTGACAAATGCAAGGTTTCCCTGGCGATCAATAATATATGTTTCAGGGACGCCTGTGGTACGGTATGCTTGTGAGATGCGCGTCCCGAAATCCGGACCGTTGGGATAAGTGATGCCAAATTTTTTCATATAAGCCATGGCCTCAGTTTCTGTATCCGTCCAATCCACCCCGAGGAAAACGACATCTCCGCGGGCCTCGTACATCGTCCAGGCGGTCTGAAGATCGGCGGCTTCCAGTTCACAAGGGTTGCACCAAGATGCCCAAAAATTGACCAGGATGACCTTGCCATTCAGGTCTGCGGTGTTGATGTTATTTCCTTCAAAAGTCGTCAGCACAAATTCCGGGGCGGCTTCTCCTACCTGTACGCTGCCCTGCTGGGACTTATTCAGCTGGATCGCCACAATCCCTAACAAAATGACCACCGATCCCCAGATCAGTATCTGGCCAATTGGAGATTTCTTTTCCTTCACATCTATCCCCGCATCAGCTATAAATTCTTTCTCTTCAGTCATGCTCGCTATACTCCTGAAAATTTAACCGTTATTCACGGTTCTTTAATTCTTCTTCAATGCGGGAAATATACTCGTCTTTTTCCGGGACCTGCGGTGCTTCCTCTGCTATATCTTCAACCGGTTTTTTCCAATTCTGAAATCCGAGGTATAAAATCACAACACCGGCCAAGAAAGCGAAGGGAGGAATGACATACACCAACCAGTTGAATCCCCGGCGCGGTGGTTCCGACAGCACCCGGTCGCCGTATAGATTGACAAAGAGATCATAAATTTGCTCTTCGGTCCAGCCTTCAGCGAGTTTTTCCCGGATTTGTTCGCGCCACTGCTCACATGCCTGTGTTCCGCAGACATCCAATGGGATATTCTCACAAACCGGGCAGTACATATTCTTGGCAATTGCGTTGACCTCATCATCCGAAGGGGTTGGCTGAGGCTGATCATCTTGGGCAAATACACTGACAGAGGAAAGACTGCCCAGAATGACCACTAAAATCGCAAGGGAAAATAAGATCCTTCTCACACGTTTCATGCACTTTCTCCTCTAATCACCTGCAACCACGCGGGTCTCGCGCGCCATTGCGCGCATTTCTGCAGTTTCCTTTTCAGGCCAGGCGGCGACCATCGTCCCGATAATCAACACAAAGGAACCAATCCACAGCCAGTTGACCAGGGGGTTGTGATAAAGCTTAAAGGTCGCCCTCTGGGTAGAGATCGGCTGCCAATCCACAAGCAGCACATAAAAGTCATCTTCCATCGTACTCCGGACGCCGGGTATGGTCATCGGCTGTCGGGATTCGTAGAAATAATCGCGGCGCGGATAAAGCTCGTCGACTTTTTCTCCATCAATGTACACACTCACGACAGCACGGGCGACATTGCGGTTGTCATTGGTGTCAAACTCAGCCAGATCGTCATAGGTTATCGAATAGTCACCCAGGACTATCTGTTCGCCCTGATTGACCGTGGATTGGGTCTCAGTCTGGAACATTTCAATCCCAATAACGCCCAGAGCCATGAGCACGATGCCAAAGTGGATCATATATCCGCCATAACGGCGGCGGTTGCGGCCGATCAGCACCCACAATTCAACCAGGAAATTCTTGCCAGAGCGCTTGCTGCGGGCCGCCGCGCCTTTATAAAATTCATATAAGGTGACCACTCCAACCAAGGCTGTCAGCCAAAACGCTAAGATAGCGACCCAATTCTGCATCCCGGACGCGACCAACGCAATTGGTACCGTAAAAGACAGTACAGTTGGCTTCCAGATATTGCGTCCAAGGGACTTCATGGTCGAAATCCGCCACGCGGTGAGTGGACAGACTCCCATCAGGAAGAGCAAGCCGCCCCACAAGGGGCCGGTCGCTCGTTCGTAATAACTCGGGCCAACGGTCACTTTCTGTCCGGTAAACGTATCCCGCAGTGAGGGGATCAGATCCCCCACAAATCCCAGCGCTTCGGTCATAATCGGGAAGATCACACCCCAGAATACCACCACCAGGATACCAATAAAGAGTAAGTTGTTGATCAGGAAGAACCCTTCCCGGGAGAACCAGGAGGCCATCTGATTATCGGTGTGCAGGTCTGCCCACCGGCGGGAAAGCAAGTATATTGAAGCGACAAAAGTCAGCGCAATAAAGGTAAAGAACAACGGTCCAATGGCGCTTTGAGCAAATGAATGCACGGAAGACAGCACACCCGAGCGCACCAGGAAGGTCCCAAAGATCATCAAATCGTACGTCAGGATCACCAGGAACATATTCCAGCGTTTGAGCATACCGCGTTTTTCCTGGATCATGACAGAATGCAGGAAGGGGGTCGCCGTCAGCCAGGGCATCAGGGCGGCGTTTTCCACCGGGTCCCAGCCCCAATATCCACCCCATCCGAGCACGTCATAGGCCCAACGCATCCCCAGCACCAAGCCCATCGACAGGAAGAGCCATGCCCACAATGTCCATTTACGGGTGATCGTAATCCAGCGGGAATCTGTGCGCCCGGTTATCAAGGCAGCCATGGCAAATGCATAGGGGATGACAAAAGCGACAAAGCCCAGGTACTGCATGGGCGGGTGGATGATCATGCCCGGGTGCCGGAGCAAGGGATTCAATCCCTGGCCGTCTGCCGGGGTGAATAAGCTCGCGCCTGATGGGCGGAAGATGGCATCCACAATCTCCCCGGAGGGCAGCAGCCACAGCCGGCTGAAGGGATTTTCAAAAAAGATCACCAGGAGTAAAAAGAAACCCAGGGTGGTCAGCATGACTGTGGTCACCCAGGGGAGTAATTCCCGATCACGCGACCAGTTGCGGAGTGAAATCGCCGTGGCAAAGATCGACATCAGCCACGACCAGAATACCAGCGAACCTGGCTGCCCACCCCACAAGGCTGTGACTTTGAGATAATTCGGCATGCTGCGGCTGGTGACCTGGGTAACATATGCTACCTCAAAATGATTCTGCACCAGCAAGATGATGATCATCGCCGACGCGGCTGTGAGCAGTGGAAATGTCAGCAGCATCGCATGGCGGCCGCTCTCGATCCAGCGCGGCTCCTTCTGAAACCGGCCGTAAAGTGATGCAGCAACGCCATATATGGAAACCAAAAAGGCAAGAACCAGTGCCCCCAGACCAAAGTTGACCATCGTGTCGAGCATCAGAGGTACTCCTTAACTTTCTATTATCTATCTATAAACAGATGGGATGGCGCGATAAAACCAGCCACGCCATCCTTCATTTCATATCGTTAAACTCAATTTCCAGTTACGATTCGGCCTGTTCAGGAACCGCTTCATCGTAACGTGTGGGGCATTTCAGGAGCAGTTCATCTGCCACAAACACCCCGTCTTCTCCCAGTTGTCCGGTCATGATGGCCTGCGCTTCATGCTGCAGCAGGTCTGGCTTGACGCCATAATAGACCACCTGCAAACGCTTGCGGGAGGGATCATTGACCGCTCGGTAAAGTGCTTCTGCCAATCCGCCTTCTTCATCTAAAATTTCGTTATCGGCAGGCATATGGGCGACTGTAAAGCGCAGAGTGAGATTTTCGGCATCGTACTCGATTGTCTCACCAATCACAGCTCCCGCCACCCGGGCAGGGGTGCCGTAAGCCGACTCTCCCTTGTCATATAACTCATCAACAGTAAAGAAATACTGCGCTCCAGCAGATGTGGATGATATGATCAGGTAAACAACGGCTGCCAGAATAATCAGCCCCCCAACAATAAATTTAGACCGGCTGGGTTTGCCAACAGGTTGTTCATATGAATCTAGATGTTCCATCAACTACCTCCAACACATTCTTCCGCACGGACAAACGCCGTTTTTGAGAAGAACCTATTGATAATTATTGATATTTTCAGCGCAAATTGTGCGCCAACGTAATCTTACCAAATATGTCCAATTAGGTCTATTACAGATGACCCGTATATCTTGGGACATCTGTCACAAACTCAAGAGTATATTATAACCTTAATTTGGTGCCACACTCACGACAGAACTTATCATCGGAAGATGCCTGCGTACCGCATTGGTGGCAGAAAACACCCGATTTCCTGCGGGCTTTTGCAGGAGAACTGCTGCGGGACCTCGAACGCTGTTTCTTACGCTGATAACTGCTGGCCGTTCCACCAGATTTGTTGCTGCGGAAAAGCATGATCCCACCTCCAGCAAGTAATAGCACACCCGCGCCGACCAGCGCCCAGGCCCAGGACGGGAGTGTGTCGAAGATAGATGAAGAAGGTTCTGGATCATCGGTAGCCAGCAGCGTATCATTTTTGTTATAACTTAAAGTGAGATCGAAGGTCTGACCTGCAGGCACCGGCCCAACACTGCTGGCATATACCATTAACCCTTCCGCATCCGGCGACCCGACCCCCAGGCTCGGCTGGATGTTCATCCCGGTCGCATTAACTGGTTGTTTGACACTGACGATCAGGTTGCCAACATTGTAATCAGCCACCCAGCTGAAATCGTAGGTGCGGGGGCTGTCCTGCTGGCTGAGCGCAGGGTCATAATACTCAATTTGGACAAACGGGAAATCTGCCAGCAGGGTGATCTCCGCCCACTCGCCATCTACAGAACGGGTATACTCTCGATATCTGAGGACATTATCCGCTTCCAGGACGGTCACTGCCTCCGGTTCGCCCACACTTGCCGGGATGCGCACAGTTACCTCTGCGGGTAGAGGCTGTTGATCGGACAGTTCTAACGAATAGATCACCAGNNGGCCACATCTGAACCTGGAGAAAATCCACTTCCAGGTCTGTTTGTGCACCGGCGGCACCTGCAATCACAAGCAACAACAAAATATTCAAAGTAAAAATCACACGTTTCATTAAACGCTCCATTAGACGTAAATTCTTTCAGCCTGCCAATTATAAGGAAAAGAAGTCAAAAATGGAAGAACTGCTTACAAATTCTCAAGTTTAATTAGAGATATTACGAAATCCCCGCTGAAGTATTTGGTATATAATCTCTAAAATTTATGGGGTTAAATTTATTGGTTATTTCACCGTTGTGCCGGCATCCATGCTATAGGAGATTGAATATGAACAGAGTTTTTGCAGTCATTTGCATGGGTTTTATATTAATCTTGATTGGCTGTTCCTCACCTGAGCCCACAATGGCAACAGAGGTAAATGATATCACAGGGATTTATGCCGTAAATCCGGGAAATACTGTTTTGAGATTCGATGCAGATGGAACGCTCTACGCTGCCCCCAGCATGACACTGGCAAAAAACCCTATCGCCCCTCCAGGAGAATTTTGGTTCGAAGGGGATTTTCTCTACCTATCCTCCACCGATGATCCAGTGTGCGGAACACAGACCGCCATCTATCAGGTAGAGCTTCTGGATGAAGGCAAGCTGAGATTTTACCCGATTGAGGATGCCTGCGAACACCGGGTAGCGGTGTTTCAGGGCGTGATTGATCCAGAAACCGGGATACCAAACAATATCTGGTCGCCTGTAGAATAATTTCTTTGAGCGGACATTCCCGAGCAGTACGATGATTTAAATGCTCAAATATGTTCGTCGCTGCCGATAGCTTTGCGCAGGAGTTGGGCCATGGCACCAAAAGTGGGTGTGTAGCGCATCTCGTGTTTGCGGGGTCGCGGCAGGTCTACTTCCAAATTAAGTGTGATGCGCGCTGGCCTCTCCGAAAACGCCAGCACCCGGTCCGCCAAGAACAGCGCTTCCCCAATATCATGCGTGACCATGAAAACTGTTTTGCAGCGCGCGTTCCAGATGCGCAGCAGTTCACCAGCCATCCTTTCACGGGTCAGCGCATCCAAGGCCCCAAAGGGTTCGTCTAAAAGGAGTAATTCCGGGTCGTGCACCAGGGCACGCGCAATCGCCACTCGCTGCGCCATCCCCCCTGAAAGATCACGTGGCAGGGATTCCTCGAAACCCTGAAGCCCGACCAGGTCAATTAATTCCTGGGCTGACTGAGCAGCCTTATCCTCTGGCGTGTTTTGCAATTCCAGCGGAAGGAGGATATTTTCCCGTACCGTGCGCCAGGGCATCAGGTTGGCTTTCTGGAACACAATCCCGACGCCCTTTCGGGGGCCGGTAAGTTCCCTGCCGTCCAGGATCACATTTCCGGCCTGGTACCCGAGCAATCCCCCCAAAATACGCAGTAAAGTACTTTTTCCACTGCCGGACGGCCCCAGCAGGCAAACAAACTCAGATTCCTGAATCTCAAAGGAAATCTGGTTGAGTACCTGCAAGCCGCCGTTCCCATTGGGAAAGGCGGCAGAAAGCCCGTTAACTTTTAGGATCGGTTCTGCTAAAACAGCGATCAAATCTACCTCATTCAACAAACTGGTTGGTAAATGCCTCTTCAACTGGAACCGGGTCTGGCAGCAACTCCATCTCCATCAAAACATCCTGCATATTCTGCCAGGCCTCCAGGTCCGAATGGCCTAACGGGTCCGAACGCCACAGGTCAATCGAGAGCTCAAGCACTTCCATCTGCACGGTTTTATCCGCTTGCTCCAGGCCTTCCACATAGGCCAAACTGATCTGGTAAGCCTCTTCGGGGTTCTCGATAGTATCCGCCAGACCTCGTAAAAATGCCTGCACGAAACGCTCCACCATTTCCGGGTCACTTTCAATCAAATCTTCATTGGTAATGATCCCGTTGGCCGTCAGCTGAACAAAATCTGCCACCCGCATCACGTTTACATCATATCCTTGTGATTCCAACTGTACCGGCTCATTGGTGACATAGATGGCGACTGCATCAACCTGGTCTGTAGCCAGGGCTTCCACCTGGTTGAACCCTATCGACTCCAGAATAAGCTGGTCTTCCCGCACACCCGCCGCACTCAGCAAAGCTCGCAGGCCAATATAATTTGCTCCATAAAGCCCCGGTAATCCGATGTGTTTGTCCACCAGGTCTTGTGGAGTGCTGATTCCCGACTCTGATTTTGCCGCTACACCCACCGGAAAATCCTGAAACCAGGCCGCCACATATTTGACCGGGATTCCCTGCGACCGCGCAAGTAATACCTGCTCCCCGGAAACCACAGCAAATGGTAAAGTGCCCTGTCCGACCAGCGAAACCCCGTCGGTCTCAAAACGGTAATCAAATGTCACTTCAAAACCTGCCTCGGCGAAATAGCCTTTGTCCACTGCCACGTACAAAGGCGCAAACTGCACATTGGGGATGAAGCCTAAAGGGAGAGAGACCTCCTCCAAGGGCATATCTTCAGAAACTGGGTCTTCCAATATTTCTCCCTCGTTCCCGCTGCAGGCGGTTAATATTACGATCATCAGGATAAAAATAATGTTCTGGAGTTTCATACCTTTTCCTCCAATCAATGGATTAATTCATCTTCCGGGCGCTGCTGCCAGGCAAGCAACCTGCGCTCCACCAACACCACCACCCCGTAAAGGACAAGTGCCATAAAGATCAGACTAAAGACGGAGACAAAGACCAGGGCAATGTCGTACTGGCCGCGCCCCACATTTATCAAGAATCCCAATCCGCGGTCCGATCCGACAAATTCGCCCACCACCGCCCCAATCACTGCCAATGTCGCTCCAATCCGCAACCCACCTAAAAGAACGGGTAAGGCGGACGGCACTTCAAGCTTATAAAAGATTTGCCAGTGGTCGGCCTGAAGCGAGCGCATCAGATCGTAGAGATCTTCTGACACCGCCCGCACACCGACGACGGTATTAATTAAGATCGGGAAAAAGACGATCAGTGCACAGATCAGCACCTTGGACAGCATCCCAGGACCAAACCAGATCACGAGCAGCGGGGCAATCGCTACAACCGGCACTGATTGGCTGGCGACAATATAAGGGGACAGGAGGCGTTCCATTTTCGGTGATTTCGCCAGCAGGTAACCAGTCGCCGTTGCCAGAACAGACCCCAGCACCAGTCCCAAGAGCACCTCGGAAAGCGTAATCCAAAAATGACGGAGCAAGCTTCCATCCCGCAAGGATCGGATGAAGCGCGTCATGATCAGGTCAGGCGTAGGCAGGATAAAGGCTTCCAGTTCCCCGGCCCAGACAATCACGTACCAGAGGAAGATGGTCAGTGCAAGCGTAAACGGCAGCAGAACCAATCCATTCCCCTGCCAAGATGAGAATAATTTTTTTTGTTTTTTGGTCGTTTCCATGCTGCTCCTGAAAGATCTCTTTTGTGAACTGGTCTCCCAGTCCGCATCACAAGATGGTCTCTCTCGATCAAACCAATCAATATAGACCCAGGGGCAAGCCGCGGATGAATTCATCCACCTGAAAAAAAATCCCGAAAACGAATTGTTTTCGGGACATGGCGTCAGATAACATGTGCAAAAAATCACAAACAAAATGACCACTTTTCGCACATCCTTCTTTCATCCGGACTATACCGTCGGCCCCGGAGTTTCACCGGATCCTGCAGGCAATTCTTGTTGCCCGCTCGTGGGCTGTACCACCGATCGGGAATTGTGGAGCTCTGCCATTCAACTGGCAGCACTTTCCACTCACCCTGCCCCGAAGGTAAATGATCCTAACACTTTTGGATCATTTCTCGATATTTAATTTAACTGAATTATAGCGTTATGCAGTTGCATGGTCAATAGTAATCGAACTTAGGAAGGATTTTATCAGGCGAGATTCCCCTTGCTTAGTGATAATTAAAAATAAAAAGTGCAGTTTTCACTGCACTTTTTATTGATAATGAAACCTTGAAGATTACTTAGCCTTTTTCAATACTGGAAGGCCGCTCTTGGTTTCAGAAACCATGTAGCCGTCGGGAACTGCATCCAAGGCGCCGTCTTTTACTTCACCAGCGAAGAAATAGATCATTCGCTCACCACCACCTTTTAGGGTGGTCATGCGACCGTGAAGGAAATATGTTTTCCCTTTTGAGTTGGTGTGACTAAAGGCCATAGCTATCCTCCTTTCAGGGCATATTTGACCGTTGCACCTATTATAGTAAACTTTCTCCAGTTTACAAGGAATTGCTAGAGGGAAATTTGGCCTATTACTTCCCAAATTGGTCAAATTTTATCAAGATTCCTTCCCATTGATAGGTTAGGACCTATAAAAAAAACAGGAGCGAAACACCGCTCCTGTTGATTTTGATAAAAGATAAACAGCCAGGTTATGCCGCCGCACCACCTTCAACTGACTCAATGTCAGCCAGCGTGTCGGTGATGTAGGTCTCGGCCATCAGCATGTTATCCCCCGCACGTTTGATGATATTGAGGATCGTGCTCATTTTCGAAATCTCTTCCAGCTGTTCATTAACAAACCAGCGCAGAAATTCCTGGGCAATATAATCCTTTTCATCAGCGGCAATGCTCATGAGGTTGTTGATCTGCTTCGTGACTGTCACTTCCCAATCCAGGGCTGCCTGAACAGCATCCACAGGAGAGGTGAAGTCTTTACGCGGTTTATCTAATCCTGGGATATCAACTTCTCCCCCCGCATCCAGTACGTACCGCAGCAGTTTCATGGCATGAAAGCGCTCTTCATCTGACTGGTCAAAAAAGATCTGGGCCAGCTTCAACATATCTTCAGATTCAAAGTAAGAGGCAATCTGCAGATATTCCAAGCTCGCCCCGAATTCATTTCCAATTTGTGTATTGATTGCTTTTTGAAGATTTTCACTAATTAACATCGATTTCTCCTTTCATTTATGTGCTCCACCCATCTTGATGCAATTATATCACCGCACCTTACATGGTATGGGTAATCTCTAACTTTTCTATAACAAAACTGGTAACTAAAGCAACTCGGGTGGCTTTACCAGAAAGCACTTGAACTGATTAATTCGTGACAACGATCCCTTCTCCATCGACGACCTTACCCACGTTCCAGACCTTCAGGCCAGTTTGGTCTGCCTTCTGCAAGAAAGTAGGGAATTGATCCTTTGCAACACTCAACAACAAACCGCCGGAGGTTTGGGGATCAAACAGGAGCATCTGGGCCCATTCCTCCCACTGGCCCTCAAAACGGATATCGTCACCAAAATACGATCGGTTGTCAGACGCACCCCCTGGAAATGTCCACGCCTGGGCGTATTTTATCGCGCCAGAAACAAAAGGAATTTTTTCATATTCGAACACCAATCCAACGTTGGAGGCAGCCGCCATCTCAGCTCCATGACCAAGCAGGCTGAAACCGGTGATATCCGTGCCGCCGCTAACGCCAAATTCAACGGCCAGTTCAGCAGCCTTCCGATTGAGCTTTTTCATCCAACCGACAACTTCGGCAACATCTTCCGGGGCAGCTTTTTGCTGCTTGAGAGCAGTTGTGGTGACCCCGAAACCAAGGGGTTTGGTGAGTACCAGAATATCGCCAGGGCGTGCGCCGCGCTTGGTGATCATCTGTTCTGGATGAACAAATCCCAGCACGATCAAGCCGTATTTGGGCTCCTCATCCTGAATGGTGTGACCGCCAGCTAAAACAACACCGGCCTGTTTCACGATTTCCGCCCCGCCCCGAACAATCTCGGCACCGATCTCGCTGGGCAGCTTCTGCGGTAAGCCAAGAATATTCAGTGCGAGGAAAGGTTTACCGCCCATCGCATACACATCGGAGAGACTGTTGGCCGCCGCAATGGCGCCGTAATCATGGGCATCATCCACCACAGGTGTAAAAAAGTCCGTGGTGACCACGATTGCCCGTTCCTCATCGATGCGCCAGACAGCAGCATCATCCGGGTCATCTAACCCCACCAGCAAATCGGGGTAAGTTTCGCCCTTGAATACATTTTTAATTGGGTGCAGTACCTGCGCCAGCGCCTCCGCGCTTAATTTGGAGGCTCAACCAGCGCAGCGCGCATAACTTGTTAATCGGATTTGTTTGCCCGAATTTGTATCAGCGGGTTTGGTACTCATAACGCTCTCTCCAATATGGGTAATTGACCAATCGATAAATTAGGCCTCTTTATTTTAATAGATTAATAGATATTTGGTTTGGAGATGATAAAACAACAGCGGGTGTATGGTACCCGCTGTTGTTTTTTTTATCCTGGCGCTAGATGGCCAGTTGTTAAGATCAGCAAATCGTCCGGATTAGGGGGCTACCGGCTCTGTGATCGGCTGCTGCGCGTCAGGCAGCGGCAGTAAGAAGGGGGTATCACCCGGCAGCAGCATCACGCTGATGTTCGGGGCAATCTTTTCAATATACTGCAGTTGCAATACATCTGGGTTGGCCGCCAACGCCTGCCCAAGCAATTCCAGCGCTTGTGCTTCGGCCTCTGCATTGATCAAGCGCGCTTCGGCTTCGGCCTCCGCTTGAATGATCACAGATTTTGCCTGACCTTCTGAACGGATCACTTCGGAATCTGCCAGACCCTCCGCCTGCTGGCGGGCTTGTTCCGCTTCCTGCCGGCGCTGTTCCACCACAAAGGCAGCCTGCTGGGCTTGCTGCTCAGCGATCTGCTTCTGCTCTACGGAGGCGGCGTACTCATCTGAGAAAGCGATATTGCGCAGTACAAAGTCCACCAACAAAAATCCTTCACGATCCAGCCTGGTCCGCATATCGATATTGATCTCATCGGACAATGCTTGACGCTGGGAGGAATAAACCTCCTCAATGCCATATTGGGAGACTGCATCTCGGATCACACCGCGAGCGATGGTCCTGATCAGCCCGTCCACATACTTATCTTCCCATTGAATATGCACATCCACGACCTGATTAGGGTCGATCGCAAAAATCAGGGAAGCGTCCACCCTTACCAACTGTCCATCAGAGGTTCGGGCCTCAATCGAGTCATCTCCCATACGTTCACCTTCTTCATGTGCAATCGACATGGTATAGGTCTGGCGAGAGATCGGGTAGGTGACCACCCGGTCAAAGAACGGGACAATCCAGTTCAGACCCGGTTGGAGTGCACTTGTACGCACACCACCTTCTCCCAAAGCCGTGATCACTACACCTCGCTGTGTTGGCTCAATAAAGACCAAGCCGGCAGAGAGCACATTCAGCAAAAGAGCAAATGCCAGGACAATTCCTACCATCGGGACAATCCCTTTGGTATTCTTGTCTCGCGCTGCTCTCATGACGACAAACACAATCACACCGAAAAGAGCTATCCACGAAAACGCAGCCAAGCTCTTCACCACCGTGATTAGATTCATTTTATCCTCCATTCTTAGGGTTGATTTAATCGAAACTTAGTTTCGACTTTAACAGAATTTGTATTTATTATATCGGTAGATTATTAATGAAATGTAAATTTTTTCTTTTGGTACACCATACTAACTATGAGTTTTGCAATCCGGCCTCCCGACAGGAAAGCTATCTATTGTCCCTCAGTGGGAAGCATGTTAATATCCAGATATGAATCACGACCACGGAACGATACTCGAAATTCAGCAAAACCTGCACGGTACCCGGCAGGCTGTGATTCACTGGCCAACTGGAAAAATTCCGCTGCCAGGCCAATATCTCCAAGCTTTCAACCCGATTGATCAGGAAGCCCCTGTTGGAGTCAGCCTTTTCCCCGGCGGACTGCCAGAGCCGGGACTACCGGACCAGACCTGGACAACAGCCCCTTCCATTCCATCCAGTTGGAACCCGGCAGATAAAATCCTCCTGCGGGGCCCGTTGGGCACCGGGTTCAGTATTCCCGATGGAGCTGCCAGAGTAGCACTGGCTGCATTTGGTGAGTTTGCTGCTTTTCTGCTTCCCGTTGCTGGAAATATCCTTGCACAAGGCGGGGAGGTTGCGCTTTTTACCGACAGCCCCTTTCCACAGCTCCCAGCAAGCATAGAGGTTAACCCTCTCAGCACTTTGGGAGACGGAATCCGCTGGGCTGATTACCTGGCCGGATGTACCGATATTCAAAATGTACCTGAGACAAGAACAATGCTGAGAAATGCGGAAGCACCCCAGTATACAGAAATGCTGATCCTCAGCCCAATGCCTTGCGGGGCATTGGCGGCCTGCGGAGTATGTGCCTTCCGGGCAGGGTCGGGCAAGACACAGCTGGTTTGTGAGGATGGACCTGTCTTCCCCTGGCGTGATTTCTAGACGTGACGGCTGATCCTCAAAATATGAACCAATACGCCATTTATATAAAATGAGGTGCAAGAGCGCACCTCATTTTGAATTCAATTACCAGATAATCCCTCGATCAGGCTGCTTTTTCCGCCACTTCTTCCCCATAGCTCAGCAGGGCACTGACCATTTCCGGGTTGCGCCCTTCCGCATAGACCCGCAAAACAGGTTCTGTTCCCGACGGCCGGATCAGGAGCCAGGAATCGTCACTGAGGATATATTTACAGCCATCAGTAGTGGAAACCTTCACCACCTGTTCTCCCCCAATGCCAGCCGGTGCTTCGTCGGCCAGTTTTTTCGTCAGCACATGTTTTTCTACCGGACGGCGCAGCCTCAGATCGGTGCGCTCGTAAAATGCGGGGCCGACTTCTTTCAGCAGATCATTCACCATCTCATAGAGAGATCCGCCAGATGTGGAAACAATCTCCACCAGCAGCAGAGCCATCAAAACACCATCTCCTTCAGGGATATGACCCTTAAAGGAAATCCCTCCCGACTCTTCCCCTCCCAGGAGGATGTCTTCGGTCAGCATCAGGTCGGCGATATGATTGAATCCCACTGGCGTCTCGTACACTTTGATTCCATTTTTTACCGCCAGCCGGTCGATCATGCGAGTTGTAGAGACTGTCCGGACAACCGCACCAGTCATGCCCCTTTTTTCCACCAAATGTTTGACGGCCAATGCCATAATTTTATGGGGATCGACAAAGTTGCCACGCTCATCCATGGCACCGATCCGGTCGGCATCACCGTCCGTTGCCAGACCGATCACGCCCTGTCCCTGGCTGATAGCGCCAGCCAGAGGAGCGAGATGCTTGGCAATCGGCTCAGGGTGAACGCCGCCAAAACCCGGGTTCATTTCCCCGCGGATTTCATAGACTTCACATCCCGTGCCCTGCAAAATTCCTTTAATCGCTCCCCTTCCGGAACCATACATAGAATCGACCACCAGGCGCAGCGGATTCTCCGCAATCGCATCAAAATCAATCAGGGACCGCAGGTGTTCATAATACTCAGGGATGGGGTTAAAGCGTTCGATGAGACCCATCTCGCGGGCCAACTCATAATCCATCTGGTTTGGGCCACGACCCCGCACCTCGTTGTCATTTAAGTACACCTCTACCCGGCGGCATTGTTCGCGCGGCGCTGCACCACCGTAAGAGGCTTTCATCTTGATCCCGTTGTAGCGAGGAGCATTGTGAGAGGCGGTCACCATCACACCGGCAATCGCATTTAATTTTAGGATCGCATAGGAAATGGCCGGAGTTGGGCAATCCGCCTGGGCCAAATGAACGACAAATCCGTTCGCCGCCAATACCCGGGCGACATCCATCGCATAACGATCTGATAAGAAACGAGTATCATATCCCACCACCACTCGCAGGGGATTTTTCGAATCGTTCCCCAGCTGCCCGGTATTGCGAAATTCGGCTAACAAAGCGTCAGAGATCGCCTGGGTGACCAGGCGGAGATTGTAAAAAGTAAACGTGTCAGATATCACCGCACGCCAACCATCAGTTCCAAAATGTATCGGCATGATTTCTCCTCTTTGCGTCTGAGATGAGCAAATTTTAACATAGATTCATCCTCTTTCTCAACACAACTGCAAGCGGGTCAAAATTTCTGTTCCATGCTACAATCGAAATATGGCTACCAGTTTAGAAGAAAAATTCGAGTTTCTTAGAGGCCGCATGATGGTCCAGGGGCTGGAAGATGAAGAGATTACGGAAATCGCCAGCCGTATGGAAGACTATCACCATGAGGGCGGTAAGATTCTCTATTCTGAGGGTGATCGCGGCACCGTTTTCTACATCATTTTACAGGGCAGCGTCAGGGTATGGACAGTTGAAGAAGATGATGAGGAACGGGAAGTGATGGCCCTGGAAACAGGGGACAAATTCGGTATCGGGGCCCTGCTCGACGATGCACCCCGCTCGCACTCGGTTTCTACGCTGGAAGACACCGATTTTTTGGTCATGCACCAGGAAGATTTCGAATGGATGCTTGATCGCTTCCCAGATATTGAGGATTATCTGGTCGAACTGCTCGAAACCCGCGAACAAATAGAGGAGATGTACTTTCCATGGCTGCATCCGGGAGAAGTGATCCACATCCTGACACGCAGGCACCCAGCAACCCTGTGGGTGGATTTGCTTAAACCCTTTGCGGCTCTGCTGGTTTCTGGATTTTTCTTCTTCGTCTCTACCCTCACGAGGTTAGAGACTGTCCCCATTATTCTCGCCTTTACCGTCCTCATCTTTTCTATTCTATGGGCAATCTGGGAATTTCTAGATTGGCGAAACGACTATTTCATCCTCACCGACCAGCGCGTCGTGTGGATCGAGCAGATCATTTTCCAGGCCGCAGCCAGGCAGGAAGCGCCACTGGCGGCCGTGCAATCTGTCGATGTGCAAACCAGCCAAATTGGACGGATTCTGGATTATGGTAACGTTTTGGTGCGTACATTTACCGGAACCGGCAGCCTCAAATTGACCAACGTCAACAAACCCAAACTGATGAAAGGCACAATCGAAGAACTATTAATGAGAGTACGGAAAAAAACACAGGTAACCGCCGAGAAACAGCTGCGCCATTCCATCCGCCAAAGCTTGGGCATCGAAGCCACACCAGTTGAGGACACCATCTTTTATGTAGAAAAACCAGAGCCAGAGCCAAAGAAACTCGCCCTTTTCCGCACCAGAGAGGTATCCGCAGATGGACGGACAATCACCTACCACCGGCATTGGTGGGTACTGCTGATGAAAACCTGGCTGCCGCTGCTCTCTCTTATCGCCATGGTGGCAGTACTGATTTATGGCTGGATCAACGATTATCAAATCCTCACTTTTTCAATTCCAGCGCTCTCATTCCATGTTTTTTGGCTGATAGGCTTCCTGATCTTCATCGGCATCCTCGCTTACCATTATGTAGACTGGAAAAATGACATCTACAAAATTAACGAAGACGACATGATCATTGACAGCGAGAAAAAGCCTTTCGGGGAGGAGATCAGCCGAAGCGCACCCATCAAGAACATCATCAGCCTGACCCACGAGCGGAAAGGCATCCTCAGGCTGCTGCTCAACTTCGGAATGGTACGCGTTGTGGTGGCAGACGAAACCTTGCCCTTCTATGATGTGCACAACCCAGCGCAGGTCCAACAGGATATTTATTACCGTCAGGAACAGATCAAGATTCAGAGCGAGGAACAAGAATACGAAAAAGACCGAGAGCATATCGCCAAGTGGCTGCGCGCCTATCACGACGTCTGGCAAGAAGAAGATATCGAGGCCAAAAGGAGATACATCGCCGACGATCTGGATGATGAAGAATACTAATTCACATTAAGACATTACCCCTCATAAAACCCCATCTAAAGTTCAGAAAGCAAAACCTCCAAATGAGTACTGGATAAATCTAATCATGTATGATTCCAGTATGGACGGACAACGAAGATACCTGATGCAATTACTCAGAACACCGAGAGTCTTCAAGATTCCTGCATCCCGGCGTGTAATTAATGGTTCTTTTGATTTGTCTGTATAATGGAGTGATGCCAGAGGCACAATTTACCCTAACCTTTGCCAAATTTTCGCAAGCGGAGGTAAAAACCAACCTCCCGAGACTAAATTAAGATAAAATACCCTTATGGCTGTATTAGAGATAACCAAAGTACCCGATAAAATATTGAAACGCAAAGCCAAACACGTCAGCGATTTTGGCCCCGATCTGCAAAATTTGATCGATGATATGGTGGAAACCATGAGAGAAGCCCCCGGAGTCGGATTGGCAGGCCCTCAGGTCAACCAGTTATTGCGCGTGATCGTGGTGGAGTTTGGGGATGAAGAAGACGAAGAAATCCCGCCCCAGCTCTACACGCTGGTCAACCCGGAAATCAGCAAAATGTCCAAGGATACCGTGGTCGGCACCGAAGGATGCCTATCGATTCCCGAACTTGTCGGCGATGTTGAACGGTCGGAATCGATCACCATCAAGGCGCAGACCCGCCACGGGCAGGTGACCAAGCTCAAAGCCTCCGGCTGGCTGGCGCGCATCTTCCAGCACGAAATCGACCACTTGAACGGTATCCTGTTCACCGACCGGGCAGAAGCCATTTATCGCCTGGAGGATATCCTGGCCGCCCAGGAAGCAGCCGAGGGGGAAGATCACCCTGCTGAACCGCGCGACCTGCCGCCTCTCGGTTAATCTCTTCAAATGCAGCTAACCCGCCTATCTCTCACCAATTTCCGAAATATCGCCCGGATGGATATCTCCGTACCGGAGGGGACGGTTTTAATCCTGGGGAAAAATGCCCAGGGCAAAACCAGCATCCTGGAAGCGATTTATTTTCTTGCCACATTGTCCACCTTCCATGCCAGCAGTGACCGTGAACTGGTTAACCTGATCGCAGCCAGAGAACCGCTGGCAGTGGCGCGTATTGTTGGGGAGTTCGAGCGAAAAGGCCACAAGCACCGCATCGAGGTGCGCGTGATCCAAGAAAAAACTCGCAACGGCGTTTCACGCGCCCGCAAAGAAGTGCTGCTGGACGGCGTTAAAAAACGCTCCCGGGATGTGATCGGCCAGTTTAATGCCGTGCTTTTCCTGCCGCAGATGATGCAGGTGATTGAAGGCGCACCTGAGGAACGCCGGCGCTACCTGGATCTTGCCATCAGCCAGGTCTTCCCGCAGGCAGCCGCATCCCTCAATGAGTATGGCAAAGTTGTCTCCCAGCGCAACGCCTTGCTGAAGCAGCTTGCCGAACAGGGCGGAGATCCTGAACAGCTGTCCTTTTGGGACGAGCGTTTGGCGAAGCGCGGGGCTCAAATCATCTACCAGCGCATCCAGACCATCCACGAACTCGACCTGATCGCCGGGCGCATCCATCACGAGATTACCGGAGGCAGCGAGGTGCTCCGCCTGGACTACCAACCCGCCTTCGACCCCCTCCCGCCGTCTGACAAGCAGCCTTCCCTGATCTATACCCCACCAGATCGCACGCAATTCTCGGCGGAAAAAATCGAGGAACTTTTTCTCAAATCACTCAAAGACTTCCGGCGCAGCGAGATCGCACGCGGGGTGACAACCATCGGGCCGCACCGGGATGAGATGCGCTTCCTGAGCAACGGCATTGACATGGGAACATACGGCTCTCGTGGGCAGGTGAGAACAGCTATGATGACCATGAAACTATCGGAAGTAGAGTGGATGAAGCAGAATACCGGTCATTGGCCGGTCCTACTGCTGGACGAAGTGCTCGCCGAACTCGACGAGGAGCGCCGAACAGACCTGCTCTCACGCGTTTCTCAGAGCAAACAATCCCTGCTGACCACCACCGATATCCAGCTGTTTGATCCAGTTGCCATCTCAGATTGGCAGCGATGGCGGATCCATCAGGGCACTCTGATGGAAGATTCCAAAGAGATAACATAAACAATTTAAAGCAAATGGATTCACCATTTTTCATTGAATACAATATGATAAATAAGATAAAGAACCTTCCATTATTAAAAATTGCCAAGCTCACCAGCATCATTCTGATTATCTGGTTGGTCGTGCTGGGCGTGGAAGTCTCCCAATATTCCGAACAGAGCAGTTCAAAAAAGACAGATGCAGCGGTCGTGTTGGGGGCGGCAGTTTATCGCAGCCGTCCCTCCCCGGTCTTCCGGGAAAGGATCAACCATGCCATTGAATTGTACCGTTCTGGTCAGGTGGAGGCGATCATTTTTACCGGGGGAGTTGGGTCGCGCGATGAGATCAGTGAAGGAGAAGCCGGCCGCCAATACGCCCTGTCTGCAGGGATCCCCGATGAAGCGATATTTATTGAAACGACTTCACGCAATACCTACCAGAATCTGGCAAACGCGCAGGAGATCATCACAGCACAGGGATTTGAGCATGTGCTGGTTGTCAGCGATCCCCTGCACATGCGCAGGGCAATGACCTATGCCGAGGATATCGGCATGGATGCAGAACCTTCACCCACAACAACCAGCCGCTACCGGAGTTTTGAGTTCAGGATGCGTTTCTTATTCCGGGAGGTTTACTTCCTGGCCCTTTACAGATTTTTCCCAGGATTAGTTTAGACCAAATCGGGGCACACAGCTGTGTGCCCCGACAATTTTTCCCATCATATAAATGATCTTCGACAGTTACGGAATTTCCAAAACCTGCCCAGGATAAACCTGATACGGATACCCGATCTGGTTGTACGCGGCCAGCACTTGCCAGTTGACCCCGAAGCGTTGGGCTAGGAGATACAAATATTCTCCTTTTTGCACCACATAGGTCTCCCCACTTACTGGCGCATTGTTCGGTGTTTCCTCACCTGACAGCGGCGGTGGGGGTGGTCCGGCATCTGGACCTGGAAGGGTCAAAACCTGGCCGGGATACAGGGTGTAGGGCGGCAATAGCTGGTTGATCTGTGCAATCGCCGTCCAACTGAGTTGAAGCTTACGGGCAATTTGCATCAGGTGCTCGCCTGCCAGCACGATGTAGGTTTCTTGCTCACCATCACCGCTCCCCGGTTTACTCCCCTCCCCCGATGCTTGTTTGGTCGGTTCCTGTGTGGAGGATACCGGTTCGGAAATCACCCCACCCCCTGGTAGCTCTAACTGCTGGCCCGGATGCAGGATATAAGGCCAAGTCAGCCCGTTGAGTTCGGCAATCTGCCTCCAATCAAGGCTTAATTCTCGCGCGATCTTCATTAAATGGTCACCTGACTGAACCGTATACACCGAAGGTTGTGGCTGGTTCGCCGGGTCTGGGGTCGCTGTCGGAGGCGGTGTGGGTGTCGCGGTGGGTTCTGCAGTCGGCTCCTCAGTGGGTTCATCTGTCGGTTCTGGAGTGGTTTCCGGTTCCGCAGTCGGCTGGACATCCTCAGTGGGCACTGGGGTTGGGTCAGACGGATCTTCCACCTGCAAACCGGTCAGCAGCACCTGACCCGGGTAGATGATGTACGGGTAGCTGATATTGTTGAGTGCCGCTAGGTCTTGCCAGCTGATTCCCCATTCTCTTGCCAGTTTGGTCAGATAATCGCCCTGCTGGACGATATACTGCTGCTGGCCGCCCCCTGATTCCGAGTTTCCTGTTTCGGGTTGCCCGGCACCCACGGCGGTGACAGCCATATTGCCTAAAACAGACCACGAAGTCGTAAAGATGCTGTAGGCATAGGCCTGGCGGGCACCGCTGCCGGCATCCATCAGGTAAATACCGGATAAATCATAGCCGTAAGCGATCATCGTGTGCTCATATTGGGCGACGATCACCGTCTCACCGTCATTAGCGGTATATTCAATCGGTGTGCCCTGCCAGACACGGCCGACCACCCAAACAATCACCGGGCGGTCGTTGGCGATCTCGTTCTTGATCTCGGCAACCGTCATCCCGCGCCGGGCAGTTGCATCCAACCCGTACTGCCGCAGCAGCTTGGCCACCGGTTTAGCATGCACACCGTAAGGGTTAGGGGGAGTCTGTCCCCAGGTACCATACACGCTGCCGACGAATCCTTTTTCGGGGTTATCCGAGACCGGCAGGTTTTCGAAGAATTCGACCTCCGGGACCGATAGCCCCCAATACTGGGCCAGGTCGGCCGCTGATCGTGATTCGCATGAAAGCGGGTACGTCTGCCCGTGCCCGACCAGCCCCTCGACAAAATAATAATTTGGCAGGTCTTCCAGCGGTGCGGCANNTGCGGCAGACACTTCTGGCGCTGTAAACGTCATCAGAAAAGCAAATATTGGTAATAATAAAATTTTTTTCAACATTAAATTCGCTCCTTGGGAACCGTTCGCGACCACCTGGGGTTGAAAACGTATTCCACCTTCATTTTAGCCACAGTCAATTTGCAGTGCAAGCGGTATAATGCTCCTATTATGGACGGATTCGAACTCCTCAGAGATGAGGTGAAAGACCTGATTGGTCTGAGCATGGAAGACTCTCAGTATGCTGCCGCCCACAGGTATGCTGATCTGCTGGTCGAATGGAACCAAAAATTCAACCTGACGGCCATCACCTCGTCCGATGACATCCGGCGCAAGCACTTTCTTGATTCTTTCAGCTGCCTGATGGTGATGAACATCGCTCCTTCTGAGCGATTGATTGATGTTGGTAGCGGGGCTGGTTTCCCGGGTCTTCCACTCAAAATCCTCCATCCAGAAATGCACCTCACATTAGTCGAATCCGTCGCTAAAAAGACCAAATTTCTCTCTTACATTGTGCAAGAATTAGGCCTAGAGCGAGTGGAAATCCTCACCGACCGGGCAGAATCCGTCGGCCAAGACCCAGCTCATCGAGAGAGCTATGATTGGGTACTCGCCCGTGCTGTGGCGGGACTGCCGGTGCTGGTGGAATACCTGCTGCCGTTGGCA
>JABAHS010012903.1_pt2 | contig 31922 bp, 28 predicted proteins | sample 7062111 | NCBI WGS metagenome assembly JABAHS01 (sample SAMN14534600, study PRJNA622989) | marine sediment metagenome | biome: marine biome [ENVO:00000428]; feature: marine pelagic biome [ENVO:01000023]; material: deep marine sediment [ENVO:00002113]; isolation source: pool of 4 deep marine... | reverse complement strand
TCGACCGCTAGCGAGAGCGCGCGCCGAAGGTTCGGGTCGCGTGCGAGCGCCCGCCACACCGGATCGGTGCTGTTCAGGTTGGGATAGAGCGCGATCTGCGATCCGGCCACGCTCTGCCAGAGTCTCACGTTGTAGGCATTGCGCTCCTCCCCGGCCTTGAGAAAGGGGAAGTTGTCGAGCCGCAGGTAACGCGCCTGCAGGTCTGCCTCGCCGGCGCCGGTCTTGGCGGGAACCAGGGAGCTGCTTGCAATGTTGACGATCACCCGGTCGATGTACGGCAACTGCCAGCCGCGCTCGTCAACCCGGTGGTAGAAGGGGTTGCGGGCGAACACGAAACGATCTGAAGGCATCGGGGTCGTGTTGATCCAGGGCTGCAGCACCGGGAGGTTCGGGTTGTCGTAACGGTACTGCTTGTCGAAGCGATGGTGCAGTCCGGCCCAGTTTCGCGCGCCAAACTCGTCGACCTTTGCCGCCAGCTCGGCTTCGTCTGTGTACTTGCCGTGAAACTGCTTCAGGTAGTGGGCGGGGCGGTAGAGGTACAGTGGCCGCGCCCCCGCCAGGGCGGGGAGAAAGTGGGGGTTCGGTTGCGACCACGCGTAGCGCACAGTGACGGCGTCCGGGAACTCGACCTGGGGAAGCTGCCCGTCCACGATGAGCGCCTGGGGCGGGCCGAAGGGAGTGAGATCCTCGTCGTTGGCCACGTCCTCCCAGAAGTAGCGGAAGTCCGCGGTGGTGAAGGGCGCACCGTCGGACCACCTGTGGCCCTTGCGCAGACGCATGGTGAAGATCCTGTCGTCTTCCACCTCGATGCTCTCGAGGATGTCGGGATGCAGCTCGAGATTCTCGTCGTAGGTGACCAGACGGGCGTAGCCGTAGACCGTCATCATGCGGATATCGTTGGCTTTGCCCATCAGCAAACGCAGCTCGCCGCCGTACTCCCCCGGGCTCATCTGCTGTGCGCCGAGATCGATGACGCGGGGACTCTCGGGCAGGCGCTGCGAGATCGGCGGCAGCTCGCCGCTGCCGACCCTGGCTTCGAGCGATGGGATCTCCACTGGTGCGGCAACGGCAGCCGCCGTCAGCAACCATAGCGCAGCGGTCAGGACGATACCGCGCCTGCCGCAATTTTTGGGACCAATCATTGTGGTATGTCTCCTGCGGTGGTGCCTTCGGCGGCGCGAACCGCCTGGCCGTCCCCGATATCTACCATCACCGTGTGTGCGCCTTCCATGATGGTGAAAGGCTCCGGCCAGGCCGCGGGCTCCGACGCCCGCCCCTCGACCACTACGCTGAAGTCCAGCCTGCGGTCGAGGTCGGGGAATGGAACCGCCACCAACAGCGCACGCGTATAAGGGTGCACGGGATTGNNGTCGACCACGGCCAGGTTGTGGGAAATGAACAGGTAGGTGAGGCCCAGCTTCTCCTGCAAATCCTTGAGAAGATTCAGTATCTGCGCCTGAATGGAGACGTCGAGCGCGGACACCGGCTCGTCGCAGATGAGCAGGTCCGGCTGCAGCGCCAGCGCGCGGGCGATGCCGATACGCTGCCGCTGGCCGCCCGAGAAGCTGTGCGGGTAGCGGTTTAAGAACCTGGGGTCCAGACCGACGACACGCATCAGGTCCTGGGCCATCTGCGCCTGCGAGTCCGCGCTGCCGATGTCGTGGATGACCAACGGCTCGCGCAGGATGTCGAACACCGTCATGCGCGGGGTGAGCGAGCCGAAGGGATCCTGGAAGATGAACTGCATCTTCTTGCGGAACTCCAGCAGCTTGTCGCTGTCGAGTGCGAGCACGTCGGTCATGGTGCCGCGGTCGTTGTACAGGACGTCCCCGGAATCCGGGCGAATGGCACGCATCAGGATCTTGGCCAGCGTGGTCTTGCCGCACCCGCTCTCCCCCACCAGGCCGAAGCACTCCCCCGGGTAGATGGCGAAGTCGACATCGTCGACGGCGAGGACGCTGGTGTCGTCGCCGCTGCCGAAGAAACCGCTCCTGCGAATGGTGAAGCTGCGGCTGACGTTGCGGATACTCAGGTGAGGATCGCCGTTGTCGGCCGAAGCCGGCCACGGCTCGCGCTTGGCGAGAAACGCACCGACCTCGCTCTTCACCTCGCGCACCGGAACCAGCCGTTCTCCCTCCTTCATGTCGAAGTGCGGCACGGCCCGCAGCAATGCCTTGAGATAGGGGTGCACGGGGTTGCCGAAGATGTCGCGTGCGCTGCCGCTCTCCATCACCTCGCCGTGGTACATCACGACCACCTCCTCGGCGATGTTCGCGACCACGCCGAGGTCGTGCGTGATGATGAGCACGGCCATGCCCAGCTCTTTCTGCAAATCCAGGATCAGCTTCAATATCTGGGCCTGAATGGTGACGTCCAGCGCGGTCGTCGGCTCGTCGGCGATGAGCAGGGAGGGATGGCAGATGAGGGCCATGGCGATCATGGCGCGCTGGCGCAGGCCGCCGGACAGCTCGAAAGGGTAGGTTCTGAGGGCGCGACCCGGATTGGGAAACCCCACCATGCGCAGCATTTCCGCAGTGAGCTCCATGCCCTGCTTCACGCCGACGTCACGGTGCAGGAAGAGGGCCTCGCTCACCTGGTCGCCGACGGTGTGCAGGGGCGACAGCGACACCATCGGCTCCTGAAATATCATGGAGATTCGTCCACCGCGGATGTTGCGCATGGCTCCCGAGTCGGGGTCGAGGCGGGCGATGTCGACGCTCTGGGTCGCGGCGCCCTGCGAGGGGCGCAGCAGAATCTGCCCCCCGGAGATACTGGCCGTTTTCGGCAGAATGCCCATGATGGCCTGGGCCGTGACCGTCTTTCCGGAGCCGGACTCGCCGACGATGGCGACGGTCGCGCCTTCGTAGATGTCGAACGAGATGCCGCGCACCGCCTCGACGGTACCGCCGTGGATGTGGAAGTCCACCTTGAGATCGCGGACGCTCAGCAGGGCGCTCATCGGTAAGATCAAGATCCGAGGTCGTGTCTTATTCGCGCGGCGGCAATCCGCCGCCGGCTTTTCTGATGGTTGCAGTGTAACGCAATCCGCTGCCGGCAAGAACATCACGGCGCCGGCTTCCGAGCCGCGACGGTCCTCGCTGCCGGCCCTCGCTGGCTCACGCCTCGACGGGGGTCGGCGCGGGCAGCGGCAACCCCAGTCCCTCGAGCTGCGCACGCAGCCGGTCGGGATAGTCGCTGATGATGCCGTCGACACCGAGCCGTGCCAGGCGGCGCATGTCAGCCGGGCCGTTGACGGTCCATGGAACCACCTTGAGGCCGAGCTCCTGCGCTGCGGCGACGCCGGGGTGCGACAGCTCCTCGAAGTACGGCGCCCAGATGGCGCCACCGGCGGCCTTGACGGCGCGCGCGAGCGACCCGTGAGCGCGCGGGCGAAAGCCGGCCGTCCAGGGGGATGGTGCGGGATCGGATATGCGGATGGTGTCGAACCAGCTCTGCTGCGCGCTCAGGTAGCCGCAGGGGATGCGCTGGGCGAGGCGCTGCACGTGTTGCAGCACCCGCCAGTCAAACGACTGGATGCGGGTGCGTGTCTCGATGTCCAGTCGGGCCACGTCGGCGACGACCGCCTCGGCGAACTCCCGCGGCGGCAAGGTGTCCTCGGGGTGCTCCGGCGAGCTCTTGATCTCGATGTTGAATACCACCTCGTGGTTGGCGGCACGGCGGGTGAGGTCGACGACCTGCTCGAGCGTCGGGATGTGCACGCCGTCGAGCTGCTGCTGCTCGGGAAACAGGCGCGCGTACACGGACCCCGGGCGCAGCCGGCCGATTTCGTAGCGGCGAAGCCGCGTGAGGGAGAGCTGGTGGATGACGGGGGGCGGCTCGGGGATCGGTGCGCCGCTGGAATCACGCGCGATGAGTGCGTTCAGCCCGCGATCGTGGGCCACCACCACGGCGCCGTCGGCGCACACGGCGACGTCGAGCTCGATGGCGTCGACGCCGATCTCGAGCGCCCGGGCGAAGCCCGGCAGGGAGTTCTCCGGGGCGAGTCCGCGGGCGCCGCGATGACCTTGAATCTCGATGCTTCGCACTGCAGTATTCGCCAGGCGCAGGCGACTATAGCGGCCCGTGTGAAATTCGCAAGCCCGCCCTCGAACCGGCGCCTCCCGGCATCGTGCCTCGCGCCGGGGGCACCGGGCAGCAGGCGGCGCGGCGAGCGCCGGAATTGAGACGCAGGAGAAGCAGACCATGGGGAACGAGATCTCACTGACCGCCGCCGACGGTCACTCGCTGAGCGCCTACCGCGCGGACGCCGGCTCGGCCGCCCGCGGCGCCATCGTCGTCGTCCAGGAGATATTCGGCGTCAACGATCACATCCGAGCCGTCTGTGACAGCTTCGCGGAGGCGGGCTTCACGGCGCTGGCGCCGTCCTTGTTCGATCGAGCCGAGCCCGGCGTCGAGCTGGGCTACGACGACGAGGGCCGGGACCGGGGCCGTGCCCTGCGCGCGCAGATCGACTGGGAGGGACCCGTGCGCGACCTCGATGCGGCGATCGCCCTGCTCGGGACTTCGATGAAGGTCGGCGTGGTGGGGTACTGCTGGGGCGGCTCGCTGGCCTGGCTCGCCGCGACCCGCCTCGCTGCGGCGTGCGCCGTCGGCTACTACGGCGGCCAGATCATCCAGTTCGTTGGCGAGACGCCACGCTGCCCGGTCATGCTGCACTTCGGCGAGACCGATGCCAGCATACCCGCGGAAGACGTGGAGGCCATCCGCGAGGCGCACCCCTCGCTGCCGATCTTCCTCTACCCCGCCGGGCACGGCTTCAACTGCGAAGCGCGCGCGAGCTTCCACGCCGACAGTGCGTTGCTGGCGCGCTCACGCACGCTCGAGTTTCTGAACGAGAATCTCGCCTAGTGCACGGCGTCGTCGTCGCATCGAGCCTGGCGCTGGCGGTGCTCGTTCTCGCCGCGTGCCGAAGCGACGGGGCGCTCGAGGCGAAGGCGGAGCGTGAGGACACGCGTCTTGCGCGCCGCCAGATCGACTGGGTTCGCGGGGGAGAGTTCGAGTCACTGCGCCCGCACCTCAGTAGCGAACTGCAAGGCTCCGGTATCGCCGCGGAGCTCGACCGTGCGGCGGCAATGTTCCCGGCCGGGGAACCGCTGGCCGTGCAGCTCGTCGAGCACCGCAGCCAGGGCCACGGGGACCAGCGTCGTGTGAGCATCGGCTTTCAGCTGCGTTTCCCTTCCGACTGGCTCGCCGTCAACGTGATCCTGCGCCCGCAAGGCGAGCGACTGCTCGTCAGCGGCCTGAGCATAGAGCCCCTGGAGGCGCCGCTCGAGGAGCTGCACCGCTTCTCCCTCGTCGGGGCGACGTCCGCACACCGTGCCGTTGCCTTCGCGGCTGTCGTCGTCGTGGCGGTGATCCTCGCTGCGCTGGTGCTGTGCGTGCGCGCATCGATGCCGTCGGCTCACAAGTGGCTGTGGATGCTAGCGATTGTCTGCGGCGTCGGGCGGCTCACCTTCAACTGGACGAGCGGCGAGCACTCCTGGTCGTTGATCTACGTGCAGCCGTTCGGCGTGGGCGTGTTCTCGGCGAGCGTCTACGCGCCCTGGCTGGTGTCCGTATCGGCCCCGGTGGGGGCCTTATGGTTCGTTCTCACGTCGCTGCGGCGAGCGGCTCGCGCGGGACCGTGACCTGCACTCTCGAAGCCGGTCTTGCCCGTCTCGAGGAGAACGGCATCAATCTGGTGCATGTGTTCGATCTCGAGGAGCTGCCCGCCGAGGTCACGGCGCCGTTGCGGGCCGAGGGGATCGAGCTGCAGACGTATCGACGGCTGGTCCTGATGGCGAGCGGCGGTCCGCGCCTGTGGCGGGCGCTCGAGGCGGCGGAGATCACCGGTCCCGACCCGGTGGACACGTTCAGCGTGGCGATGGCACGAACGTTCGTGAGCCGCTATCTGGACGATACGCCGCACCGTATCGTCTATCCTTCGGCGTGTCCGCTGCCCCTGCCGCGGCTCGGCGCGCTTGCCGGCTGGAGTCACGCCTCACCGCTCGGACTGGGCATCCATCGTCGCTTCGGTCTCTGGTTCGCCTACCGGGCGGCGTTGTTGGTCGCCGCCGCGCTGCCGCCCTCGCCGCCGCAGCCGGGCCCGTCGCCCTGCGAGAGCTGCCGGGAGAAACCGTGTATCGCGGCGTGCCCCGTCGCGGCCGTGCGCTGGGGCGCGCAATTCGACCTCGCACGCTGCGTCGACCACCGTCTCGAGCCGCAGTCGGCGTGCGCGCGAAGCTGCGCAGCGCGGCTGGCGTGTCCCGTGGGCGCCGCCCACCGCTACTCCCCAAGACAGCTCGGCTATCACTGTGAGCGCTCGCTGGCGTCGATTCGCGCTTTCGGCCGCGGGCACGGACCGCAGGGCGGCTGAGCGCCCAGCGGACTCGCCGTCGCGCCGGCGCAAGCCCTACGACTCGCGAGCCTCGATCTCCCGGCCCATGAAGGGAAAACCGGGCGTGCGCGATTTGAGGCTCGAGGCAATCTCCTCCAGCGGTTGGACGGCGCCGAGATAGGCTCCCTGCGCCATGTCGACGCCGAGGCTCTGCAGCTGCTCGACGACGGTGTGACTGTCCGCGCACTCGGCGACCGTCTGGATGCCCATCACGTGGCCGACCTGGTTGATGGCGGCCACCATGGCGTGGTCGATGGAGTCCGACGCCATGTTGTGCACGAAGCTGCCGTCGATCTTGAGGTAGTCGACGTGGAGGTTTTTCAGGTAGTTGAACGATGACAGGCCACTGCCGAAGTCGTCGAGGGCGAATTCGCAGCCGATCGCCTTGAGCTCGCGGATGAACTCAGCCGCGCGCTCGAGATTGCTCACGGCCGCGGTCTCCGTGATCTCGAAGCAGATGCGGTTTGCTGCGACTTCGAGCTCGGACAGTTCTTCGCGGATGAGCTGAAGGAGCCGGTCGTCGTTGAGCGAGCTCCCCGACAGATTGATGGAAATGCCGACCTCGCCGAACTCGGCGTTGTAGCGGAAGAAATGCCTGATTGCCGTGCGCACGATCCAGCGATCGATTGCCGTCATCAGGCCGAGACGCTCCGCGGCGGGAATGAAGGCGGCGGGCAATACCAGGTTGCCGTGCTCGTCGACCAGTCGTACGAGTACTTCCAGAAAACGAGGCCTGATCGGGTCGGCATCCATGGCGAATATGGGCTGCGCGTAAAGACAGAAGCGCTTCTGGCTGAGCGCGTCCGACAGATCGGCCACCCGCAGGATCTCGCTTTGACGGCGATTGAACTCGCCGTCGTCGGGCTGGTAGACGTGAATGCGGTTGCGGCCGAGATCCTTGGCCGTGTAGCAGGCGATGTCGCCCTGACTGAGGACCTGATCCATGTCCTCGACATCGCGTGTGATCGGCACCAGCCCGATGCTGACGGTAATCTCGAAAGAGCGGCCCTGCCAGGTGAAAGGAAAGTCGCGAACGGCGCCGACAAGGGCGTTGGCGATAGTGATTGCCGTGTGCAGTGCGCAGTTCTCCAAAAGCACGCTGAATTCGTCGCCGCCGAGTCGGGCAAAGGTGTCCCGGCTGCGCAGGTTTCCACGCAGCCGGGTAGCCAGCTCCGTGAGCAGAGCATCTCCGGCGCCGTGGCCGGCCGCATCGTTCACGATCTTGAACTGATCGAGGTCCAGGTAGCAGAGAACATGCTCGCTTTGCTTGGTCTTTGCGTCGATGACGACACGTTTGAGCCTTCGCTCGAACTCGCGTCGGTTCACGAGGCCGGTGAGCGGATCGTGCGTGGCGAGGTGGATCATGCGCCGCGCCATGCGGCGCGAGTCCGTGACGTCGCGAAAGACGATGACGATACCGAGGGTATCTCCCCCGGGCAGCCGGATCGGAGCGATGGAGTCTTCGATGGCGTACTCGTTTCCGTGGCGACCGATGAGCACGTGGCGATCGGGCGGTGTAACCAGCGCATTCTTGGTGGTGGTGTCGATCGCGGCAACGGGGATCGGTTGTCGCGTCTGCTCGTCGATCAGCTTGAACACATCGTCCAGGCGCTTTCCTCCGGCTTCGGCGAGGGTCCATCCGGTCAATCTCTCGGCGGAGGGGTTGAGGTAGCGGAGTTCGCCGCCGCGGTCGGTCGTAATCACCGCATCGGAGATGGAATGCAAGGTGATCTCAGCCCGCTCTTTTTCCTCGATCAGCGCCTGTTCGATCTGCTTGTGCCGTGTGATGTCGAGGGAAACTCCCAGGATGGCGCTCGCGTCCTCGCCGACGTGGGCAAACGGAACCTTCGTCGTTTGCAGAACGCGTCGTTCACCGTAAGCGTCGACGAACGCCTCCTCTATCGTGAGGCTCCCGTTGCGGCTTTCGATCAGACGATTCTCGTCCGCCGTCAGGGGTTGGTGTGGCATGCGATGTGTAGCGAGGGCGGCGTCGCCCTGCCATTGCAGTATGTTCTCGACGGTGGTGCCGTAGGCCTCGGCAAGCGCTCGGTTGCAGAGTAGCACGCGCCCGCTCTCGTCCTTGGCGAAGATCATGTGCGGAACCAGGTCGATGACCTCCCGAATGCCGATACTATTCCTCCGCACTGCCCGCTCGGCAGCGTCGATTCGAGAGAGATAGGTCTTGAGGCCGGCGTAGATGACGCCCGCCGTCAGCAGAGCGAAAAGTGCATTCTCGAACGCCGGAAAGCCGCCCGGTACCATGGGCGTTGCGAACGCCGTTCGTACGGTGTCGCAGAGCATGATCCAGACGAGACCGATCAGGGCATAGGCCGCCGCAAAACGCAGGGCGTGCCGCTTCAGCTGGCCTGCGCTCGAGGACCGTTCCCGCCCTGGGTCGGCCTCGTCTTCTTCGCCTCCCAGCGCAGCGGGTATCCGGCGGACATGGGAGCGCACGAGGTAGTAGATGAGACAAACGGTGACGAGCACGTACACCGAGCCTGCATACTCCTGCAGCTCCCGGAGCAGCGTCTGATCGTCGACGAGGCTTCGCAGCAGCAGATCGGAGAACGCGACCCACGCGACGCCAAAGACGATGCAGGCAAGAGCGGTCCCGAGTGCGTGATTGCGAAGAGAAACGAAGTCCCTTTGGCGCTCCGACAAGTTCCGATCCTCCGCGCGGTGCGATCCCGCGGTGGCCTCCTGAGGCCATTCTTTATCTTTTAGTTCGAGCGCCGCTTTTCCCGTCGTCGGCCGGCGGGGCGGTTCCCCAGCGCCCGCGCGTGCGCCCGCGTCGTTCCATTGTTCACGGGCGGCCGGCGGCAACGAGCCGCGGACCGTCACGTGTTTCTCAAGGGAAAGTCTGGCAGATTGAGGGCGAAATGCCAGCGCGGGGCGGGGGCCGGCGCTCACGCCGGCGGCGCTCAGGCGTTCACAGCAGGGCCCGCGTGCTGCCGTAGTCCCGCTTGACGCTGAATTGGCGCTTCCAGCGGCCGTGGGCACGCATGCCACAGAGGGTTTCCTCGAACCGGGTGCCGAGCGGAAACGGCGGATCTGCGGGCCGATCGGACCATATCCCCGCCCGCCGCCGCTCCTCGCGGCGCTCGAGCAGCCAGTCGTTGTAGCTTTCGAAGACGATCCAGCCCCCGGGCGCGTCGAGTGTCGCCGCCCGGTAGCGTCCGTCGAGTTCTTCGTACAGAGCCACCTGATCCGGACTCAGCGCCAGCGGCTCGAGAATGTCGTCGTAGCCGAGTTCGCGCAGCGACTCGCCGGCGACCCAGGACATGATCCGCTGATCACGCTCGCTGAGCTCGTGGCGGTAGCGACCGACGTAGCGCTCGGAGATTGGTTCACCGAGCGGCGCATTGTCCTTGGACTTGCCGCGTTTGCGGGCGATCGCGGTGGTGTGGAAGTCGAGAAGCGCCTCGTCGTACTCCTCGCCGAGATAGGCGCACAGATCGCGCAGATGCGCGACGGGGTCGCGGACGAAATCCTCGTATTTGATGTCGAACCACTGATCGGCGGGCAGCCGCTCGCGCCACGGTCGTACCGCCTGCTGGCCCATGTGCCAGAGCTCGGCGGCACAGTAGATGTTGGTCGGCCCGAAGGACGAGTCCAGGAACTCGGCGCTCGCGTCGCGACCGTCGCGGTAAATGAAGACGAACTGTGCGTTCGGGAAGTCCTGCAGAATCTGCTCGACGTAGAACAGGTTGTAGGGCGTTTTCTCGCCCCAGCGCGGCTTGCCGACGTGTTCGGCGTAGCGCTCGAGCATGGCGCAGAACACACCGGCGAATGACTGCTCGCGCGCCCGGGCGCGGGCCAGAATTTCGTCGCCGAAGCCACGCGGATCCACGCCCATGTTCCAGAACGGGACGCGAAGCCCGTAGGCCATCTCGTGGACGAGGGCGGCGAAGTGCGCATCGACGGACAGCTCGCCGTAGGTGAAAAGCCAGGGTCGGAAACGCGGGTAGTACCAGGTGACCTCGGGGACCGCGATGCGCGGGTGCATGCCGAGCATCGCCATGATGAGAGTCGTGCCGGAGCGCTCCGAGCCGGTCACGAAGATGGGACGTTCCGCGAGTGTCACGGCCATGAGCTCGACCTCCTTGGAAGGTTTGACCCCGTCGCGCCGGGGGCGTGATGTTCGTCAGGAAGACCCTTCGGCGGCGATGGTCTCGATCGCCGCTCGCAGCCCCGTGCGCACCTCCTCGACCTTGTGCAGGAAGGCCTCGCTCTCGCGGCGCTCGGCGCGCTCTATCGTGACGGGATACTCCTCGACGATGCGCGCCGGTTTGTCGCCGAGCAGCAGCACCCGGTCGCCGAGGAGCACGGCCTCCTCGATGTCGTGGGTGACGAACAGGACCGATTTGCGCGTCTCTTCCCAGATGCGCAGCAGCTCGTCCTGCAGCGCGGCTCGGGTGATGGCGTCCAGCGCGCCGAACGGCTCGTCCATCAGCAGGATGTCCGGATCGACGGCGAGGGCGCGGGCGATACCGATGCGCTGGCGTTGCCCGCCGGAGAGCTGGTAGGGCCAGCGATCACCAAAGCCGCTCAGACCGACCAGCTCCAGCGTGCGTTCCACCCGTTCGCGCTTGACCGTGGCGGACACGTCGATCCCCTCCAGGCCCAGCGTGATGTTGTCCTGCACGCGCCGCCACGGCATCAGATTGGCGGCCTGAAACACCATGGCGATCTGCCGCCGAGCCGGGTCCGTGCGCGCAAGTTCGATTTTTACCGAGCCCTGGAAAGCGGGGATCAGCCCGGCAATCACACGCAGCAGCGTCGACTTGCCGGCGCCGGACACACCAACGACGGTCACGAACTCGCCTTCCTCGACAGCAAGGTCCAGGCCGGCGAACACCGGCGTCGAGCCGTCAAAACTGACCGCCAGCTCCTGGGTGCGAATTACCGTTGCCACGCCAGTATCCTGCTCTGGATCTGCACGAAGATGTAGTCGCTCACCCCATAGAGCAGCGCGATGGAGAACATGTAAAGCACCACCACCTCGCTCGCCAGCAGGCCCGAGGCCTCGATCATGCGCTGGCCGATGCCGGCGATGCCGAACAGCTCGGCGGCCACCACCGTCATCCAGCCCTGACCGAGGCCGGCGCGCAGTCCGCTCAGGATTCCCGGCGCGGCCCCCGGCAGGATCACCTTGCGCAGCAGCGCGAAGAAGGAGCGATGGCCGAAAGCCCGGGCGACCTCTATGAGATCCTTGTCCACCGCCTGGACCGCCGCCATGGCGGTGAAATAATTGATCCAGAAGATGCCGATGGAGATGATGAAGGCCGCCGCCGTCTCGGTGATCCCGAACCAGATGATGGCGAAGGGAATCCAGGCGAGCGGCGGGATGGGCCGGAAGACGCGCGCGAGCCAGGCCTGGGAGGCTTCGACACGCGGGAACAGGGCCACGCACACGCCCAGCGTCACGCCGAGCACCGAGCCCAGCACAAAGCCCACCAGGTAGTGCCGCAGGCTGGCCAGCACCATCCGCTGCCAGAATCCCGCCTCGATCTCCGAGACCAGGGATTCCGGCAGCGAGCTCGGCGGCGGCAGCAGATGGGTCTCGACCAGCCCGCTGCGCGCGATGCTCTCCCAGACGAGCAGGAACCCGACCAGGCCCGCCGACGCCAGCGCGTAGCGCGTCGTCTCCTTCACGGCGCCTGCGCCGGTGTCACTGGCCGGCTTTGGCGACGGCCTCGTCGTAGACGCTGGTGTCGAACAGGTCCGTGGTCGTCACCTTCTTGTCCTGGATCTGGTACTCCTCCTGGAACTGCGACATGTAGGTGGTCGACTCGATGATGTCGCGGGGATTGGCCCTGAAGTTGGCCGAGGGCGATGAGATCGCCTTCTGAATGACGTCTTCCTCGACGAGCCCCTTGGCAACGAATTCCAGCACGTGCGGGGCCGCCTTGGCGGGATCTTCGAGGAGCAGTTTTGTCGCCCTGATATGCAGCTCCATGAGCTTGACGATGGCATCGCGATGTTCGGCGAGCACGCCCTCGCGCACGGCCAGCGTGGAGCCCGGCTGATTAGGCATCATGCCGTTGGCGCGCACGACTACCTTGGCATCGGGCAGCTTGCTCTCGACGATGGTGAGAATGGGCTCGAGAATGCCGGCGGCGTCCACCGAGCGCGACAGCAGCGCCTGCTGCACGCGCGAGGCGCCCATGCCGATCAGCTCGACGTCGTCCACGTTCATGCCGAGCTGCTTGATGAGCCAGTGTCGGGTGACGGTGTCGGGCACCGAGCCCTTGGGGAAGCTCGCGAGCTTGACCTTGCGGCCTTTGTCCTCGGCAAACTTCAGTAGCGCTTCCTTGGCCGGATACTTGTCGAAATACTCGACCAGCTCTCCTTGAGCGATTACCGCAATCTGCTCGACGATGCCCGGCGCGATGACCTTGATGTCGATGCCTTTGGCGCGTGAGACCATCGCCGGCCCGATGCCGAAGCACATGAGGTCCATCTTGCCGGAGGCGATGGCCTGGACGATGGCGGGGCCGTTGGGGAAACGCGTCAGCTTGAGTTCGATTCCGGCCTCCTTGGTCCAGCCCATGTTCTCCATGACGAAGAGCTGACTGCATGGCACGATGGGCATGTAGGCCATTTCCAGAGTGACCGCACGGGCCGTGTGCGCCTGCCCCATGAGCAACACCGCTCCGAGCAGAGCGGCAACGGACGTTCCTAGCTTGCGGAGTTTCATCGGCATTTTTCCCCGTTGTGTGGGTTGACGATCGGCGCTGCCGCAACCGCTTGAGCCGGGGCAGCACCGAGTCCCGTCGCTCGACGGGCTCTGCATTCCGTATACATGCAGGGATCGGAACGACATTCTAGACGCCTTGGCAAGCGTGCAACACCCTCCCGATGGATAGGTCGCGGAAGCAGGGGCGGCGGGCGCGTGGTGCGCACAACGGGCCCGTCGGCGGGTTGCCGGGGGCGTCGATGCGGCCGCTCGCCCGCCGCTGTCGCGGCGACCGGTGTTTGAAAACCGCCCGGTGCTTACGATAAAGTTACGAGAAATCGCCCCGAAAAAGACCGCGGCACGACGAGTCCGGGGCAACTAGAGCGGCGTCGTGGCGGCGGTCGCAGGGCCGCCCGGCCGCCCGCTTCGCCACCGGAGAGGATTTTTCGCTGTCATGACGGACGATCGGGTCGACCATTACGTCCAGTTCGCTGATGTTCAGAAGAGTTATGACGGCGAGACGCTCGTCGTCAAGAGCCTGAACCTCAATATCCAGCGCGGTGAGTTCCTCACCATGCTCGGCCCGTCCGGGTCGGGCAAGACGACCTGCCTGATGATGCTGGCGGGGTTCGAGCCGGCGACCCACGGCGAGATCTACCTCAACGAGCAGCCCATCAACAACGTGCCCCCTCACAAGCGCCGGATTGGCATGGTGTTTCAGAACTATGCTCTGTTCCCGCACATGACCGTGGCGGAGAATCTGGCGTTTCCGCTGGAAGTCAGGAAGATGAGCAAGACCGAGGTCCGGGAGCGCGTGCAGCGTGCCTTGGAGATGGTGCAGCTCTCGGGCTTCGGCTCCCGACGACCCGCGCAGCTCTCCGGCGGCCAGCAGCAGCGCGTCGCGGTCGCCCGCGCGCTGGTGTTCGATCCGGACGTGGTGCTGATGGACGAGCCGCTGGGCGCGCTCGACAAGAACCTGCGCGAGCAGATGCAGTACGAGATCAAGCACATCCACGAGAACCTCGGCGTCACCGTGGTGTACGTGACCCATGATCAGAGCGAAGCGCTGACCATGTCCAACCGCATCGCCGTTTTCGATGAAGGGGTGGTGCAGCAGCTGGCGTCGCCGGAAGTGCTGTACGAAGAACCCGTGAACGCCTTTGTCGCCAAATTCATCGGGGAGAACAACGTGCTCGGGGGCAAGATTATGAGCATCGACGGCGACAGCTGCCGGGTCGACGTTGGCGAGAACCGGGAGGTGCACGCCTTGGCGGTGAATATCGGCGGGGTGGGCGAGGCCACCACATTGTCGCTGCGCCCGGAGCGCGTAATGCTGGACCCTGGTGACGATTGCCCCAACGTGTTCGAAGGCGAGGTCAAAGAACTGATTTACCTCGGCGATCACATCCGCACCCGCATGAACGTGTGCGGGCACGATGAGTTCGTCGTAAAGATTCCAAACTCATCCGCTCACGAGCAACTCCGCAAGGGGGTGACGGTAAGGGTGGGTTGGAAAATGGAGGATTGTCGGGCGCTGGATTCTCGGGATTGAGTATGAGCCCGATTTACATCCGTTCGTCACACGCGAACAAAACTTACATTCAGCTTTCAAAGCAGATGGAGGGAAAGATGAAAAAGCTGTTTACCTATAGCCTGCTGGCTACAGCGGTCGCCGCCGCCGCGATGAACACCGCTTCGGCCAAAGACCTGGTGATGGTGTCCTGGGGCGGCGCCTACACGGCCAGCCAGCAAAAGGCCTATCACGAGCCGTGGATGGCCATGAACCCCGATATCAACATCATAAACGACGATTCGGGATCCGGCGCGTTGGCCAAGCTGCGCGCCATGGTTGAGGCCGGTAACGTCACCTGGGATCTGGTGGACATGGTCGCCTCCGACGCTATGGTGGCCTGTGACGAGGGCCTGGCAATGGAGATCGACCACGATGCCGTGCTGGCGGCGGCGCCGGACGGCACTTTGCCCACAGAAGACTTCGGCGACATGATCGTCTCGCCCTGTTATATCCCGCAGATCGTCTACTCGACCACTTTCGGCTACCGCACCGACCTGGTCGGCGACACCCCGCCCACCAGCATCAACGACGTGTTCGACCTGGAGAAATACCCGGGCAAGCGCTCGCTGGAGAAAAGGCCGGTCAACAACCTCGAGTGGGCCTTGCTCGCCGACGGTGTCCCCGCGGACCAGATCTACGAGGTCCTGGACACTGACGCGGGCGTGCAGCGCGCGTTGGCTAAGCTCGATACCATCAAGGACCAAGTGGTGTGGTGGGAGAAGGGCGCGCAGACCCCGCAGCTGCTGGCCGACGGCGAGGTCGTGATGGGCTCGACCTACAACGGCCGCCTGTTCTCGGTGATCGAGGAAGAGAAACAGCCGATCGCGATGCTGTGGGACTGGCAGGTGTTCGACCTGGACGGCTGGGTGGTCCCGGTGGGCGGCAAGAACGAGGAAGACGTCATGAAGTACCTCAAATTCGCCACCGACACCCAGCGCCTGGCCGACCAGGCCAAGTACATCTCCTACGGCCCGGCGCGCAAGTCGTCGGCGCCGCTGGTCGGCAAGCACGCCGAAATGGGCATTGACATGGGTCCGCACATGCCGACGGACCCGAACAATGCCAAGAACACCCTGCTTTACAACTTCGAGTGGTGGGCGGACAACATCGACGACATGACCGAGAAGTTCCAGGCCTGGTTGGCGAAGTAACGGAGTCATTGCGATAAGGGACGCGGCCGGCCGCAGCGGCCGGCCGCGGTTTCCTCGAAGCAAGCGAAATGAGCGCAGCAGTAGATTCACTGGCTCCTCGTGAGCAGATGGTGACGGCGGACGGCACGCCGCTCAAGGTGAGCCTGGCGCGTGCCAAACGTCGCGCTCGTAACCACGCCATGCTGCTGGTGGCGCCGTTGTTCGCGTTCATCTTCATCACCTTCTTCGTCCCGATTTTTTCCATGCTCTTCCGCAGCGTGGAAAACGAGATCGTGGCAGAGGTTCTGCCCCGCACCGTACCGTTGCTGCAGAACTGGGACGAATCGGGTGACGCCATCCCCGGTGAGGAGGTGTTCGCAGCGCTGGCGGAGGATTTCAAAGAAGCTGCCGAGAACAAAACGGCGGGCAGGCCCGGCCGCCGCCTCAACTACGAAAAACCCGGGTTTTCCAGCCTGTTTCGCAAGACCGCCCGCAGGGCAAAGAAGATGGAGCCGCCTTACAAGGAGGCGTTCATCAAGGCTTCCAAGGACTGGAATGACGTCGAGTTCTGGCGTGTGCTGAAAAGGGAAAGCGGCAACTACACCAAGTCGTACTACCTGTCCGCCCTGGATTTCTCCTATGACCCAGACGGCAACGTGGTCAAGAACCCGGACGAGGAGAGCATCTATATCAAGCTGTTCTGGCGCACGCTCTGGATGAGCCTGTCGATCACGGTGTTGTGCCTAATACTGGCCTATCCCATCTCCTATCTGTTGTCGACGCTGCCGACGCGCACCAGCAACCTGTTGATGATCCTGGTGTTGTTGCCGTTCTGGACCTCGCTGCTGGTGCGGACCTCGGCCTGGATCGCCATCCTGCAGCAGGAGGGGGTGGTCAACGACCTTCTGGTCTGGCTCGGGTTGCTCGATACCGAGAACCGTCTGGCCATGATCCATAACCAGGTCGGTACCATCGTCGCCATGGTGCACGTGCTGTTGCCGTTCATGGTATTGCCGCTTTACAGCGTGATGAAGACCATATCGCCGAGCTACATGCGGGCTGCGCGCTCTCTCGGCGCCAACCAGTTCACCGCGTTCGTGCGGGTGTACATGCCCAACACGGTGCCCGGCATCGGTGCCGGCGCCATCCTGGTGTTCATCATCGCGATCGGCTACTACATCACGCCGGCGCTGGTGGGGGGTCAGAGCGGCACGCTCATCAGCAACTACATCGCCTACCACCTCGAGGGTTCGCTCAACTGGGGCTTGGCCGCGGCGCTGGGCGCAATATTGCTCGGCGCGGTGCTGGCGCTGTACCTGGTCTACGACAAGGTCGTCGGCATCGACAACATGAAATTCAATTGATCGAATAATATGGCCCTGCCCGCACACGCCGGACGAATCGAGACCATCTGGTACTACACCTTCAGGGTGATATGCGGCCTGGTCTTCTTCTTTCTGATTGCGCCGATCGTGATTATCATCCCGCTGTCGTTCAACTCGGTGCCATTCTTCACCTTCACCGAGGAGATGCTGTCGTTCGACCCTGCAGGGTATTCGCTGAAATGGTATGAAGATTTCTTCACCAATTTGAACTGGCAGGGAGCGGTCAAGAACAGTTTCATCATCGCCATTTTCTCCACCATCATCGCCACCACCCTGGGCACCATCGCGGCGCTGGGACTGAGTCGCTCCGAGATGCCGGCGAAGACCGTGGTCATGGGGATCCTGATCTCGCCAATGGTGGTGCCGCTCATCATCTCCGCGGCCGGGATGTTCTTCTTCTACACCGACATCGGTCTGGCGTCGACACACCTGGGGGTGATCCTGGCACATGCCGCCCTATCCACACCGTTCGTGGTCATCACCGTCACTGCCACCCTGGTCGGCTTTGATCACAGCCTGACCCGTGCGGCTGCGACCCTGGGCGCTTCGCCGTTTCGGACCTTCAACAAGGTCATCGTTCCACTGATACTGCCCGGCGTGATTTCGGGCGCTCTGTTCGCGTTCGTCACCTCGTTCGACGAGGTGGTGGTGGTCAAGTTCGTCGGCAGCTATGAGCAGCGGACCATACCGTGGGCGATGTTCTCCGGTATACGCGAGCAGATCAGCCCGACGATACTGGCCGTGGCGACGCTGCTCGTCGTCGTCTCGATCATGCTGCTGGCCTCGGTCGAGCTGCTGCGGCGGCGCTCCGAGCGTCTGCGCGGCATCCGTTCCTGAGCGCCCGCCCGGCCCGGCAGTACCCCGCCGCACGCGCATCGCGCGACGAGCGAGCCTCGTGCCGGCGCCGGCGTCGCGTATGCAGTGGGACGGCGCGGGCGCAGTCGTCGTGGGCGGGTAAGTCCGCGTCGTGCGACGGCATGTTGCCCGCCCTCGGCACGGTTAAGCTGCCGGGCGGCGTGCCCGGGGGGCCGGCGCACGGCGGGACCGTAACGGTGCCGCGGGCACCCCGGCGTAATTTCTTTGGAGGATAGCCAGCCATGTTCGATCGAGCAGACACCATTGCCGAGTTCGACCCCGAACTCTCGGGTGCGATCCGCGACGAAGAGCGGCGCCAGGAGGAGCACGTCGAGCTGATTGCCTCGGAGAACTACACCAGCCCGCGTGTTCTGGAGGCGCAGGGGTCGGTCCTCACCAACAAGTACGCCGAAGGGTACCCCGGCAAGCGCTACTACGGTGGCTGTGAGTTTGTCGACGTCGCCGAGCAGCTCGCCATCGACCGGGCGAAGCAGCTGTTCGGGGCGGACTACGCCAACGTGCAGCCGCATTCGGGCTCGCAGGCGAACGTGGCCGTGTATCTCGCGCTCGTGAACCCCGGCGACACCATACTCGGCATGAGCCTGGCCGACGGCGGCCACCTCACCCACGGCGCCAAGGTGAACTTCTCCGGCAAGCTCTACAATGCCCATCAGTACGGGCTGTCCGAGGATACCGGGGAGGTGGACTACGCCCAGGTCGAGCGCCTCGCCGAGGAGCACAGGCCGCGGATGATCGTCGCAGGCTTCTCCGCGTACTCGCGCGTCATGGACTGGGAGCGGTTTCGCCGCATCGCGGATTCCGTGGGCGCCTATCTGTTCGTCGACATGGCGCACGTGGCGGGTCTCGTTGCCGCGGGGCTGTATCCGAATCCGGTGCCTGTTGCCGACGTCGTCACGACGACCACCCACAAGACACTGCGCGGGCCGCGGGGCGGCCTTATTCTGGCGCGGGCGAACGAGGACATTGCCAAGAAAATGAACTCGCTGGTTTTCCCGGGCACGCAGGGCGGGCCGCTGATGCACGTCATCGCGGCCAAGGCGGTCGCCTTCAAGGAGGCGCTGGAGCCCGGCTTCAAGGAGTACCAGAAACAGGTGATCGCCAACGCCCGTGCCATGGCCGACGTTTTCCAGGAACGCGGGTACAAGGTGGTTTCCGGCGGCACCGACGACCACCTGTTCCTGCTGGATCTGATCGACAAGGACATCACCGGCAAGGATGCCGACGCCGCGCTGGGCCGGGCCAACATCACCGTCAACAAGAATGCCGTGCCGAACGATCCGCGCTCGCCGTTCGTCACCAGCGGCTTGCGGATCGGTTCCCCGGCGGCGACCACGCGCGGCTTCAAAGAGCCGCAGATGCGCGAGCTGACTCACTGGATGTGCGACGTTCTCGACAACATCGGCGACGAGCAGACCATCGCCGACGTCAAGAAGAAGGTGCTGGCCCTGTGCGCACGCTTTCCTGTTTACGGCGACAGCCGTGGCCGGGAGCAGGCTGCACGCCTCGCCTGAGGGACCAACGCGGGAGCCGGGAGTCGGCGCGCCGGGCGCTGTCGCCCCCGGCGCCACCGGCGAGACGATGATGCGCTACTCGCTCTTCAGCCTGGTCCGTAACGCCATGGGGCAGCACCGGAACTGGGGGCGGGCGTGGCGCAGCCCGCAGCCGCGCAAGCGCTACCAGGTGGTCATCGTCGGCGGCGGCGGCCACGGTCTGGCGACGGCGTACTACCTCGCCAGGGAGCACGGCATCACAGACGTCGCCGTGCTGGAGAAGGGCTGGATCGGCGGCGGCAACACCGGGCGCAACACCACCATCGTGCGCTCCAACTACCTCTGGGACGAAGCCGCCCACCTCTACGAGAAGTCGCTGAAGCTCTGGGAGGGGCTGTCGCAGGAGCTCAACTTCAATGTCATGTTCAGCCAGAGAGGGGTGATGAACCTCGGCCACACGCTGCAGGACATGCGCGACATCTACCGGCGCTCCAACGCGAACCGCCTCAACGGCATCGACAGCGAGATCCTGACGCCCGCCCAGATCAAGAAGCGGGTTCCCGCGATCAATGTCTCACCCACGGCCCGCTACCCGATCCTGGGCGCGTCCTTTCAGCCGCGCGGGGGCGTGGCCCGCCACGACGCGGTGGCGTGGGGTTATGCGCGTGCCGCCGACGCGCGCGGCGTCGACATCATCGAGAACTGCGAGGTCACCGGCATCCGGCGTGAGAAAGGCGCCGTGGTGGGCGTGGAGACGACGCGCGGCTTCATCGGGGCCGGCAGGGTCGGGGTGGTGGCAGCGGGCCACAGCAGCGTCATCGCGTCCATGGCCGGCCTTCGTCTGCCCATCGAGAGCCACCCGTTGCAGGCACTGGTCTCCGAGCCGCTGCGACCGGTCCTGGACACGGTGATCATGTCCAACGCGGTCCACGGCTATGTCAGTCAGTCGGACAAGGGCGAACTCGTGATCGGAGCGGGCGTTGATTCCTACAACGGTTACGGGCAGCGCGGCAGCCTGTCCATCATCGAGGGCAACGTCGCCGCCATCGTCGAGTTGTTCCCGGTATTCAGCCGCGTGCGCATGCTGCGGCAGTGGGGCGGCATCGTCGACGTGTGTCCCGATGCCTGTCCCATCATCGGCGACACGCCGGTAAAAGGTCTGTACTTCAACTGCGGCTGGGGCACGGGCGGATTCAAGGCCACGCCCGGCTCGGGCTGGGTGTTCGCCCACACCCTCGCCCGGGGCCGAGCGCACGCGCTGAACGAGCCCTTCTCCCTGCAACGTTTCACCAGCGGCGCGTTGATCGACGAGCACGGCGCCGCAGGCGTCGCGCACTAGCTCGGCGACCGCGGCGCGGAGCTCGTCCTGATTCGGTAAGCGCGATGCTGTTGATCGATTGTCCCTGGTGCGGTCCCCGCGATCAGAGCGAATTCGCCTACGGCGGTGAGGCGCACATCGTGCGTCCGCGTGATCCACTGAGCCTCTCCGACGCCGAGTGGGCCGATTACCTGTTCATGCGCGCCAACCCCAAGGGCACGCACCGCGAGCAGTGGTGCCACCAGCACGGCTGTCGCCGCTGGTTCAATGTCGTCAGGGATACGGTGACGTACCGCATCACTCACGTCTACAAGGTCGGCGAGCCGCCGCCGCAGGGCAAATGATTCAGCCGAACCGTCTGCCTTCCGGCGGGCGCATCGATCGCGCTACGCCGCTGGACTTCTCCTTCGACGGCAGGTCGCTGCAGGGCTATGCGGGGGACACCGTCGCCTCGGCGCTGCTGGCCAACGGCGTCGACGTGGTGGCGCGCAGCTTCAAGTATCACCGCCCCCGCGGCATCATGGGCGTGGGCGCGGCCGAGCCCAACGCCGTGCTGCAGCTCGGCACGGGCGCGAGCGCGACGCCCAATCCGCTTGCCACCCAGGTCGAGCTGCACGACGCCCTGCAGACGCGCAGCGTCAACGGCTGGCCCAACGCCGAGCGGGACCTGTTCGCCTTTGCCGGGTGGTTCTCCGCCCTCATGCCGGCGGGTTTCTACTACAAGACGTTCATGTGGCCGAAGGGTCTGTGGCTGCATTACGAGCGCTACATTCGCCGGGCCGCCGGCCTGGGTCGCGCGCCGACGGCACCGGACCCCGACCGCTACGAAAAGACCTATGCCCACTGCGACGTCCTCGTCGTCGGCGGTGGCCCGGCGGGACTGGCCGCCGCGCGCACGGCCGCGGAGAGCGGGGCCCGCGTGATCCTCGTCGACGAGCAGAACGAATTCGGTGGTGGCCTGCTCCACGGCCGCGAGCCCATCGCCGGCGCCCCGGGTGCGGATTGGGCCGCGGCCACCGCCGCCGAGCTCGAGCGGCTGCAGGAGGTGCGATTGCTGCGGCGGGCCACCGCGTTCGGCTACTACGATCACAACCTCGTCGCCGTGCTCGAACGCGTCACGGATCACCTCCCGCAGGCGCCGGAAAGGACGCCGCGGCAAAGGCTCTGGCACGTGCGCGCGCAGCAGGTGGTGCTCGCCACGGGAGCCCTAGAGAGGCCGCTCGTGTTCGGCAACAACGACCGACCCGGCATCATGCTGGCTTCGGCGGTGTCCGCCTACGTCAACCGCTATGCCGTTCTGCCCGGACGGCGTGCGGTGATATTCACCAACAACGACAGCGCCTACGTCACCGCGCTCGATCTGCTGGACGCCGGTGCGAGGGTTTCCGCGGTGGTGGACGTGCGTGCGGCGCCGCACGGCGCGCTCGCCGAGCGCGTGCGCGGGCGCGGTGTCGACGTCCTCGGCGGATGCGTCGTCACGCAGGCCATCGGCCGCCGGCGGGTGACCACGGCGGAGCTGGCGCACGTCGCCGACGACCTCAGCGGCTTGAGCGGGCCTGCCGGATCCCTCGGCTGCGATCTGCTGGTGGTGTCGGGCGGCTGGAGTCCGGCGGTGCATCTGCACGCGCAAGCCGGCGGCAAGCCGCGCTTCGACGAGCAGCGCGCCTGCTTCGTTCCCGGTGCGCCGCTGCAGCCACAAAGCTGCGTCGGCGCCTGCAACGGCACGTGGTCTCTCGAGGCTTGCCTGCGGGAGGGCGAAGCCGTCGGCGCCGCGGCTGCCCGGGCCGCGGGTTTCGAGGCGCAGGCGCCGCGCGCCGGTGCGGCCGCGGCGCGGGTCGATGCCGAGCCTCTGCGGGCGTTGTGGCGGGTGCCGGCGGCGGGCCTCGGGGGTCGGGCCAAGCAGTTCGTCGATCTGCAGAACGACACCACCGCTGCCGACATCGAACTCGCCGCACGCGAGGGGTATCGCTCGATCGAGCACGTGAAGCGTTACACCGCCCTCGGCTTCGGCACGGACCAGGGCAAGCTCGGCAACGTCAACGGCATGGCCATTCTCGCCGCTGCCCTCGGCAACGAGCCGGCGGCGACCGGCACCACCACTTTCAGGCCGCCCTACACGCCGGTCGGCTTCGGCGCCTTGGCCGGGCGGGAGCTCGGGGCGGGTTTTTTCGATCCGGTGCGCAAGACGCCGATGCACGAGTGGCATGTCGCTCACGGTGCCGAGTTCGAGAACGTCGGCCAGTGGAAACGACCCTGGTACTACCCGCGCGCCGGCGAGAGCATGCACGACGCCGTCGACCGCGAGTGCCGGGCTGTGCGCGAGAAGATCGGTATCCTCGACGCCTCGACCCTCGGCAAGATCGACATCCGCGGCCCCGACGCCGTCACCTTCCTCGAGCGCATCTACACCAATGCCTGGTCGAAGCTCGAGATCGGTCGCTGTCGCTACGGCCTCATGCTCGGCGAGGACGGCATGGTCATGGACGACGGCGTTACCTCGCGACTCGGTGAGCAACACTTTCTGATGACGACCACTACGGGCGGCGCCGCGCACGTGCTCGCCTGGATGGAACGCTGGCTGCAGACGGAGTGGCCGCAGCTGCGCGTCCGCTTCACCTCCGTCACGGACCACTGGGCCGTGGCTTCGATCGCCGGTCCGCACAGCCGCGCGCTCATCGGTGAGCTCAGCGACGACATCGATTTCTCCAACGAGGCGTTCCCCTTCATGTCCGTGCGCACGGGCACCGTGGCGGGCGTCCCCGCGCGCGTCTTCCGCATCAGCTTCAGCGGCGAGGTCGGCTACGAGATCAATGTCTGCGCCAACTACGGGCAGTATGTCTGGGACGCCCTCATGGAGGCCGGGGGGGCGATGGGCATCACGCCCTACGGCACGGAAGCCATGCACGTGCTGCGCGCCGAGAAGGGCTTCATCATCGTCGGCCAGGACACCGACGGCTCGGTCACGCCCGTCGATCTCGGCATGGACTGGATCGTCTCCAAGCGCAAGGACTTCATCGGCAAGCGTTCCCTCGATCGCGTCGACTGCGTGCGGGACAACCGCAAGCAGCTCGTCGGCCTGCGCACCGAGGATCCGACCCAGGTGCTTCCCGAGGGGGCTCAGCTCGTCAACGAGCCTGCCCGCGCCTTTCCCGTGCCCATGGTGGGTCACGTGACGTCCAGCTACTGGAGCGCTTGTCTCGGCCGCTCCATCGCGCTCGCCCTGGTCAAGGGCGGCCGCAGCCGCATGGGCGGCAGCGTTTTCGCTCAGCTGATGGACGGTGCGGTGGTGAAAGCGACGATCACGGAGCCGGTCTTCTACGACCCGCAGGGAGAGCGGCTCAATGGTTGACGCGCGCGGCTTTGGTGAGGGGTTCGAAACGAGGCCGCGTTGCCCCGGTGCCGGCGCCGGCGTGGGTGCTCGGCCGATGAGGGGTCAGGCGGCATGAGCGCCGATCCGGTCCGACGCCACAGCCCGCTGGCGGCGGCAGCCGCCGCCACCGCGGCGGCGCCGGGGGCCGCTGTCGCGCTCTATGAGCGTCGCTTTCTAGGCCACTACAACCTGCGCGCCGACGCGGGTGATGCGGCGCTCGGCGCCGCGCTGCGCAGCGCTCTCGGGTTCGACCTTCCGCTGGAGCCGAACGCGGTGGCCGGCGCCGGCGGCGTCACGGCCTTCTGGCTCGGTCCCGACGAGTGGCTTGTGATGACGCCCTACGAGCCCGACAAGGCACCGGCCCGCAAGATCGAGGCCGCCTTGGAGGGCAGGTTCGCCGCCTTCACCGATTTGAGCGGCGGTCAGACCGTCATCGTCGTGGCGGGGCAGCGCGCCCGCGACGTGCTCGCCAAGGGTTGTCCGCTGGATCTGCACGCGCGATGCTTTGCCGTCGGGACCTGCGCGCAGACATTGCTGGCCAAGGCGCACGTACTGGTGTTTCGCCGCGAGCAGGAGACTTTCGAGATAGTCGTTCGCCGCAGCTTTGCCGAGCACCTGTGGCTCTGGTTGCAGGACGCCGCGCTCGAGTACGGCGATGCCGGTGCAGCGGCGAGCTGAAGCGGCCGGCGTGCGTGCGCCGCGCCGTCGTCGCCGGCAGTAGGTCCGTGTCGACTCGGGCCGAGGAGAGTGTGCGCGCCACCGGCGCCTGTTTGTGCGGCGGCGTGCGCTTCGAGGTGCGCGGTGCCCTGCGCGCGGTGGTGAGCTGCCACTGCGGGCAGTGTCGCCGAAGCCACGGACATTTTGCCGCCTACACCAAGTGCCGCCGCGAGGCGCTGCGCCTGTTGAGCCGCAAGACGTTGCGGTGGTACCGCTCGTCGGCGGCGGCACGGCGTGGCTTCTGCAGCCGGTGCGGCGCCAGCCTGTTCTGGGACGCCGTCGGGGATGAGGGCATCGCCGTCGCCGCCGGCTGCCTCGACGCGCCTACCGGGCTCGTCAGCGTGCGCCACATACACGTCGCCGCCGCGGGCGACTATTACACCATCAGCGATGACCTGGAGCAGCTCGCGGGAAGCATGACGGAGACGGAGCAGCCGTGAAGGCCGTTGCCCGTCGCCGCTCGCTCGCCGGGGGTTTCGACGCGGGCCCGCGCTAGCGACGAGGTCGCCCTTGAGCGCGCTGCGTGATCACTTCCTGGGTTGGCAGTGCCGGGTGCGTCAGCACGCGGTGCGCCACCGGGGCGCCCGGCCTGCGCAGGGCATGCGGCCACTCGTGTCGCTGCCGGGATCGGCGCGCTCGCCCGTGCCCGTCACGGTGCTGATCGTCAAGCGCGATGGCGCCGAAGCCACCGCGCAGTTCCGCCACCTGGTGCTCAAGACCCATGATCCGGCCGACCGCTACGACGCTGCGCTGAAGCTGCTGTCGGCGGCTTACTTTCAGCGCCCGCAGGAGTTTGCCGACGAGATGACGGCGCTTTTCAACGCCGGGTCGGATCTCGCCAGGGAGCTTCTGCATGCCGGGACCTGCCAACTGGATTTCGCACAGTTCAGCCAGAGCTACTCGCTGCCCTGCCGCGTTCGCACCGTTGCCGAGCACGACCCCGCCTTTCAGGCCACGTACTGGCACAACCGCCTGTTCAACCCGGCCATGCCGAGCCGGGTCTGGGTGCTCGCGTTTGCCCCAGACTGGGAGCGTGCCACGGCCGAGCCGCCGCAGTGAGCCGCGGCGTCGGCGTTCCTACTCCGACGCCGTCGGCGCCCGGCGCCGTTGCTTGAGCTCGGCGCGGCGACGCTTGCTTTCGAGGCGCCGGGCGCGCGCGGCACGGCTCGGGCGCGTCGCTCTGCGGGGCTTGGGCATCCTGGCGGCGCGCTCGATCAGGGCGCGCAGCCGCTCGATGGCATCGCAGCGATTGCGCCGCTGCGTGCGGAAGCGGCGCGCGTCGATGACCAGGATGCCGTCGGCGCTGACGCGCTTGCCGGCGATGAGCGCGAGGCGCTCGCGCACCGGTCCGGGCAGCCCTTTGCTGCGGCGGATGTCGAAACGCAGCTGCACCGCGGTCGCCACCTTGTTGACGTTCTGCCCTCCGGGGCCGGAGGCACGGATGTGCTGAAAGCTGAGCTCCGCCTCATCGAGACACACGCCGGCACGCACGCGCGTCGCCGGGGACGCCGCGGTCGTGCGCCGCGTGCGCCCCTCACGGCTCATGCGGGCGGGTTGGTTTCGTGCGACTTCGTGTCGCCGCGCTGGCGTCTGGCGTAGTCCTGCAACTGCCGCTTGGCGGCGTCGAACGCGTCGCGTATGGCGACGTAAATGTCCTCGTGGGCCCCGTCCTTGGCGGGATCGCGGTTCACGACGATCTCCGAGCCGGGCACCGTCAGGTCGATGCGGATCTGGTAGCGCTTACCCTTGTGCTGATGCGCGTGGGGGGTGTCGATGACGACGTGGCAACCCATGACCTGCTCGTAGTACGACTTCAGCTTCTCCGCCCTCTTGCGGATGGCGGCCTCGATGGCGTCGGATTGCTCGATGCGGTGCCAGGTGATCTGTAGCGGTTTCGTCATGTTCTTCCCGTGGTCTGCTGAGTCCGATAGCGTGGCGCGCGGCCAGTTGCGATGTTACGCGGTTGCGCGGGTACAAGCTTGACGCGGATCAGTCTACCGTATCGGCGCGGCGTCTGCTGCCGCTCGTCCGGTGGAGCTCGCGGCGGCGTCCGCGCGCGCCTCGCCCCGCCGGTCGTACCGGCCGGCGGGCGGTCGCGGCCCCGCCGGGAGCGGATTGGCCTCGGAATCACGGTAGACCGGAATTCGTCAATATATTGCGATCCGGCACTAGATTTACCCCCATATATAGGTGCCAAGTGGTTGTATCGCTGGGTATTGCTGGTTATAGTCCGCCGTGGGAGTACTGGGTTCGCGCGGACGGTCGAATCCGGCAGTCAGCCTGCAGGGAGCGGTTCAACTCATCGAGCACGGCCGTTGAGGAGGAGCTCGACTATGGACAATGAACTCACGTCGCTAGTCAACATCTTTACCGAGTTCTACTACTGGCTCACCGTGGTGCTCATGTTCTTCATCCACGTGGGCTTCTGCATGTACGAGGTCGGCGCCTCGCGGCACAAGAACCACATGCACACGCTGATGAAGAACACCATGCTGATTCCGCTGGTCACCATCACGTTCTTCTTCTTCGGCTGGTGGATTTATTGGGCGTTTCCCAACGGTCCGTTTATCACCGGCGGCATCGACTGGGAATCGGGTGCGGCCAATACCCCCTGGAGCGAGACCATGGGGCCGAACATGCAAGACCGCATCACCGGCGTGTTCTGGGCGGCGTTCCTGCTGTTCTCCTGGACGGCGGCGTCGATCGTCTCCGGCGCGGTCATCGAGCGCATCCGCTCCACCGCTTTCTGGATCCTGGCCGTGCTCATCGGCTCGGTGTTCTGGATCATCGACGCGGCGTGGGGATGGCATGCCGGAGGCTGGATGGTGCAGGTGCTGGGCTATCACGACGCGTACGCCTCGGGCGTCATCCACGCCATCGCGGGCGGCTTCGCCCTCGGCGTGCTGGTGGTGCTCGGTCCGCGCATCGGCAAGTTCGCGCCCGACGGCACGCCGCGCAACCTGAACCCCCGCAATCCCTGGCTGGTGACCATCGGTCTGTTCCTGATCTACACCGGCTTCTGGGGCTTCTACGTGGCCTGCAACGTGCCCATGTGGGACGTGCAGGAAGGCGACGGCGTCTTCTTCTCGGCGACCAACATCTATCTCGCGCCGACGACGCTGTCGGCGATCACGGTCAACTTCCTGATGTCGCTGTCCGGCGGCCTGCTGGCGGGCTACATCATCTCCAAGGGCGATGCCTTCTGGACCTACTCCTCGGGCCTGGCGGGCATCATCGCCGCCTCCGCGGGCAACGACCTCTACCACCCGATCCAGGCGATGATCATCGCCTCGGTGGGCGTCGTGGTGATGTACAAGCTGCACTACTTCGTCGAGCGTCGCTACAAGGTGGACGACGCCGTGGGCGCCGTCGCCGTGCACGGCTACGCCGGCTTCTTCGGTGTCGTGGTGGCGGGCTTCATGCTGTGGGGCTATCCCTCTTCGCCAGACACCAGTTTCGCCACGATCAACCCGCTGGGCCAGTTCATCGGCGCCATCATCATGTTCTTCGTCTTGGGCTTCATCCCCGGCTGGGTGGCCGCGAAGATCCTCAACGGCATGGGTATGCTGCGCATCCCGCGCGAGATCGAGCTCGCCGGCCTGGATATCGGCGCGATACACGATCGCGAGCAGGACGAGCAGGGCATCATCGACGCGGAGAAGCAAGAGATCGCGAAGATGTGACGCATGAACGGCAACGCAATCAGGAGAACGTCTCATGTCTACGGGTAGCTTCGAGAACTGGGCCGGCAACATTGCCGACATCGGCCCGATCTATCCCTTCGTCGGCACGGAGTTCCTGTTGTGGGTCGTCGGCATGGCCGGCTGGATCATCTGGCACATCTGGCAGACCCGCATCGAGAACCGCACCTACGAAGACGAGCTGCGTCGCTACGGCGACAAGGCCTCGTTGGCCAACATCGTCGCGGGAGAATCCGCCGAGAACCCGTGAACCGAGCGACCGGCGCGCGCCCTTGCGGCGCGCGCCGGCGCCGGATCCCTCTGCGCCCCTCTCGCCGCTTCCGGCGGCGGCAGGGGCGTTCTCTTAATGGGGGTTGTGCGGCAGAACGCCGCCGCGCATGACGCCCGGGCTCTGGGGAGCGGTCACCGCCTGCTCGTGGGGCACGGCCGACTTTGCGGCGCGCTTCAGCGGGCGCGCCCTGGGTCACCACAACGCCCTGCTGGGCATGCTGCTGGTGGGCGCGGCGGGACTCACGGCCTGGGTCTGGTTTGCCGAGCCGCCGCTCGTGTGGCACTGGCCGCGCTTGTGGCTGCTGCTGGTGAGCGGCGTCGGCGTCATGGTGGCGACGCTGTTGCTCTATCAGGGTCTTACGCGCGGACCCGTCACCATCGTCGCACCCATCGTCGGCAGCTATCCGGCGCTGGTGGTGGCCATCGCCGTGGCGCTGGGGGCGAGGCCGTCGCCGCTGCAGTGGGCGGCCATGGCGGTCGTGTTGGCGGGCGTCGTCATCGTTGCACGTTGCGCACGGCGCTTCGAGGTCCCCGGCGCCGTCGCCCGCCACGAGCTGCACCGCACCGTCGCCATTGCGCTTGCCTCAGCGGCCGGGTTTGCCGTGGCGGTGTCCGCCGGCCAGGCGGCGGCGCCTACTTACGGCGAGCTGCAGGCGGTGTGGGTGTCGCGTGTGATCAGCCTGATCTCCCTGCTGCTGCTGTTTCTGGCGGCCGGCCACCGGGTGCGGCTCTCGCTGCGATGGTGGCCCGTGCTCGGCGCCCAGGGCGTGCTCGACACGAGCGGCTACCTGGCGCTGTTCGCCGGCAGCCAGGCCATGCACGCCGAGATCGCCGCGGTCACCGCCTCGGGCTTCGGCGCCGTGACCGTCGTGCTGGCGCGCTGGTTCCTGCGCGAAGCCATGACGGGGCTGCAGTGGTTCGGTGTGGTGCTGCTGTTCGCGGGCGTGGCCGTGCTCTCCGCGCTGGCCTGACGGAGTCCGCCGCGCGACGGTGCGCGGCGGGCTAGCGATCCCGCTCCAGACCCGCCACCCGCACCAGCTCGGGGATCTTCTCCTCCCAGCCGATGGCCATGATGTGGGCGCCGCGGCACATCGGCCTCACGGCCCGCAGGGTTCGGGCGGCGATGTCGATGCCGACGCGGGCGACATCGCCGCCGCTGTCTTCGGCAGCGGCTATCTCCCCGATGAGGCTTTCGGGGATGTCGATGCCGGGGATGCGGGCGTTCAGGTAGTGAGCCATACGCGTCGATTTGAGCGGAATGATGCCGGCCAGGATCGCCGCCTCGACGCCGCGCGCCTGCTCCATGAAGCTCTCGAACTGCGCCGCGTCGAACACCGCCTGCGTTTGCAGAAACTCCGCGCCTGCGTCGATCTTCCGGCGCATGTTGTCGAGTTCGGTACGACGGTCGGCGGCGCCGGAATTGACCACGGCGCCGACGCAGAATCGCGGCGCCCCCGCGAGCGCGTTGCCGGCGAGGTCATGACCCGCCTGCAGGCAGCGCGCCGCCTCGATCAACTGGGCGGCATACAGGTCGAAGACGGGCTTGGCCTGCGGATTGTCGCCATTGCTCGGCGGGTCCCCGCCCATGAAGACGAAATTGACGATGCCGAGCGCTGCCGCTCCGAGCAGGCTTGCCTGGATGGCGATGCGATTGCGGTCCCGCGCCGTCATCTGCACGATGGGCTCGACGCCCCGATCGAGCAGCAGGTGGCCGACGGCGGTGGGGTCCATCGCCATGCGTGCCGCGTGGGACTCGGTGAGATTCACCGCGTCGGCGACGTCGCGCAGCGCATCGGCCTTCGCCAACAGGGGCTCGAGGTCGACCCCCTTGGGGGGATTCAACTCGCAGGTGATGACGAAGCGATCCGAGCGCAGGGCGTCGGAGAGTCTGCTCAAGCCGAAGTCCTCTGGGGTTTCGAACGATTGCCCGCCGCCGCGGGGGCGCCACTATATAGTCTGCCCTGCGCGCTTACAAACCGCGTGCTGCGCGTGCATGCGCATGCGGGCGACGTGCTCGCCGCGGCCCTGTGCCGATCCATCCCGCAGACGAGGTCCCTCGCCGGCAGTGAAATACCGGCATCGTGCTGTGGTGTCCGCCGCTCCGGTCAGGGACGGCGCGCGATCATGTCGATCTCGACGAGGGCGCCGCGCGCCAGTGCGGTGACGCCGATGCAAGTGCGCGCCGGACGCCGCTGCGGCGGGAAGTAGGATGCGTAGACCCGGTTCATGGCCGCGTAATCCTGTTCGAAGCGCGTGAGGTATGCGCGCACGCTGACCACGTGCTCCAGACCCAGGCCGAGTCCCTGCAGGACGAGGCACAGGTTGTCCATGACCCTGCGCGTCTGCGCCTCGATACCTTCCGGAAGCGGGCGGGCGTCGTCGTCGGGGTACGTCGGCATCTGCCCGGTGAGCAGCACCCAGCCGTCGGCCTCGACGGCGTGGCTGAACGGCGCCACCGGTGTCGGCGCGGCCTCGAGCATGTGAAAGAACGGCTCGTCCACGGTCAGCGGCTCAGGCGTCGGAAGAGCCGAGCAGGTCGCGGCGCGCCTGGTGCAGGTGCTCGGTGATGCCGGCCACCGCGGCCTCGACGTCGCGCGCGCGCACCGCGGCGTAGATGCGGCGGTGCTGCGCGTTGTAGATGGCCATGCGCTCGCGGGTGAGGATCTTGTCCTTGCGCGCATGCCACTGGCGGTGCCCGCGGACCTCGTTGATACGCCGGTAGATCCACTGCAGCAGGCGATTGCGGGTGGCGTCCGCCAGGCACAAGTGGAACTGCTCGTCCGCGCTCGAGAAGGCGTTGGGGTCGTCGCCCGACGCCTCGAGCTGCTGCAGGGCCTCGCCCAGCCGGGCGACATCTCGTTCACGGGCATGCAGCACGGCGAGTCGCGCGAGCTGCGGCTCGACCGCGAAGCGCACATCGATGAGCTCCAGCGGGCTGGTGATCTCGGTGATGTCGTCCTGCTCGGAGTGCTCGGGCGAATAACGCACGAAGGTGCCGCTGCCGACGCGGCGAGTA
>JABAHS010037590.1_pt1 | contig 31940 bp, 29 predicted proteins | sample 7062111 | NCBI WGS metagenome assembly JABAHS01 (sample SAMN14534600, study PRJNA622989) | marine sediment metagenome | biome: marine biome [ENVO:00000428]; feature: marine pelagic biome [ENVO:01000023]; material: deep marine sediment [ENVO:00002113]; isolation source: pool of 4 deep marine... | reverse complement strand
CGATCCGCGACGCTGAGGTGTCGATCGATGCAGGCGATCGAAGGATGGGGGCAAGGCTGATGGCGATACGCACGGTATTGTTGATGGTGGGCTTGGCGGCGATTCCAACTTTGGCTTCGGAAGAATCGCAGGAGCCGAAGGAATCCAAGGGCCCGGATCCGCTGTTTGCCAGCCACGACCCTATCGAGGTGACCTTGTCCGGACCCTTTCGTTCGATTGCCAGGGACAAAGCGGATAAGCAGGAAGAGCGGCCGGGCACGCTGACGTTCAGCGATGCAACAGGAGAGCATACGGTCCCCGTGCAGCTGCGAGCGCGTGGGAAGTCGAGGCGGGTAAGGGAGGTCTGCACGTTTCCGCCGATCCGCCTCAATCTCGCCAAGAAAGACGTCAAAGGAACCGTGTTCGAGAAGCAGGACAAGCTCAGGCTCGTGTCGTACTGCAAAACGTCGGCCTCCTATGAGCAGCTGGTTCTAAAAGAGTATCTGGCGTATCGGATATTGAACGTGCTCACGGATACGTCCTTTCGGGTGCGACTGATGCGCGTCAATTACGTGGACACGGATCGAAAGGACAAGGTAACGAGCAAACCGAGCTTCGTCATCGAGCACAAGGACCGGCTAGCGCGTCGATTGGGCGTGCAGCCCATATCGGTTGCGAAAGTGAATCCGTCAGCCCACGATCCGGGGGCCGCCGCGCTTGCTGAGTTGTACCAGTACCTGATCAGCAACACCGATTTCTCTTTCGCCGCGGGGCCCGCAGGGGACGAGTGCTGTCACAACGCCGTTTTGTTTTCGGGCGCAGATGGGAACGTATTGCCCGTACCCTACGATTTTGATGTGTCCGGACTGGTCGACGCGCCCTACGCGATACCGCCGGATGGTTTAGGCCAGCGAAACGTGAGGGACCGTAAGTACCGGGGTTTCTGTCGTGGTGTCGATCACCTTGATGCAGCGGTAGGCCATATGCGATCGAGCCGTGAAGCGATATATGGTCTGCTCTATGAGATCGACGGCTTGTCTGACCGTACGCGTCGGGAGGTCACGGGATTCATCGACGACTTCTATTCCACCCTGGACGATCCGAAGTCGTTCGAGAAGAAGATCGCCGGTAAGTGTCGCAATTTGCCTGGCTAGGCAAGATCTGCGAGAAGCCAATCCCCAACCAGCTTGGACGTCCGGGGGTGGATCAGATAGCCGAGGGCGTTGTGGGGGTTTGAACGCCCGTAGCGAACCGCCAGGTTGTAGATTCTGAAGTCCCTGATCTGGCTGATCAGATGGTGATCCAGCATCTGGCCGAAATCGTTGGCGACGGTCTCGTCATGACAGGTGAAGTCATCCTCGGCTGAAATGTTGTACCAGCTCAGGATGTTTCCTGGAAAACGTTGATCTCCGCGCTCGGAAGCACCCGCGAGATTGCGTTTGACGAACTCGTCGCCAAGCGGTGAGCCTACGGTGATCCAGGCGTCGATCTTCGACTCGGGGTGGGCGTCTTCTCCCCGTGAAAGCTCCCAGAAAGCATCGTACGCCACCATGGTGCCCAGGCAGTGAGAGATGACCAGGATGTCCGACTCCTCGTCCAATGCCGCTCTGATTTCGTCCATCAGCCGCGCCTTGATCTGAGTGCGAAAGCCGTCGCTGTCCTTCCAGTAAGCTACAACCTCCGGGATGCGGCGGCCGATGGCTTTATCCGTCAAGCGAAGCGTGGAGAGAATGGGCGCGCTGATATCCGCGAGAAACTCGCGCAGCGAGCTGCGGCCTTGCAGCGCTTCATAGCCGGCGCGACGAAATTTCTTGGATGAGTTCAGCGACTTCATCGCTTCCAGCGCGTTGGTTAGATCAGCAACGTCGAGAGCCTCGTCATAAGAGTTGCCGCGCCCGACCCTTAGCGCGTTGATGAGGTCTCCGTAGTACACCAGCCGGACGTTGGCCATATCCAGTGCAACTCCGGCAGAAGCGCTGTCGGTGTCGCGCTCGAGCCCTGCGCGAAGCGCATCGGTCCACAATGACTCGAGCACCTCGTGACCCGGCTTCCAGCCGCGGCCGTGCACCATGATGATCGATCGGCGCGGCTTAATCTCCGGCTCGATAGGTTCCAAGTCGCCCTCTCTTTTTTCCGCCCTCGTCGGCTAGGATCAGTGTTCCCTGGCTGAGTAGTTCGATTCCCTCTGTCTGCCGATGATAGCCCTCCATGTGCAGGGAGAAAACGTTCTTCACGTCGCCCGTCAAGGACACTTCCAGGAGTTTGCGTTGCTGGGCGGCAACGAGAATTAGATTGCCATTGCGTGGTGAGATCGTGATCCCCGATGGGCTAAAGGAACCTCCGACCGATTTTTTGCTGACAGTGAGTGTCCGCTCCTCGTCGAGCTGGCGCGTTTGGGGCGACCACTGCAACACGACGACATGCCCTTTAAACTCCCGAGCGCGGAGCTTCTTGCAGGCGATCAGCAGCATGTCGGTCTGCTGGTGAAAGGCCAGACCCTCGACCTCACACAACTCGCTGGCGCCGGTGTTGAAGGTCTGGTATGGCACGATCGAACCGTCACCGCCGATCTGGGATTGGTAGAGAATCCCTTGGCTGGTGATCAGGTAAAGACCGTTCTCGCGCAAAGCGATGCCTTCGAAATCCCCTCGAAGGGGATCGCCCTCGGCCGATGATCCCAGACTGAACGATTTCACCAACTTGCCATCCTGGTAGTCGAGTTGATGGACTGTTGCGATCTCGTCCCCGTGGGCGAACAAGCGCCCGTCTGCCGTTGCCCCCAGTCCGGAAATCTCTCGCAAGCGCTTTGGAAGCTTCCACTGCTGAAACGAGTCGACGTCGAATTGGTAGCCGCCGATCTCGAAGGACTCCTCGGGGGCGTTGCATCCGGTCAGCAGAATAAAAGTTGCGAGGTAAAGCGGAGCGAGCGCGGCCTTAGATGTCTTCTTCACGACGGTCGCGTCCCGTCAGGAAGGAGAAGAAGCTGGTATTCATGTCCGCACCGTAGTCGGACATCCACATCAGCATGGTTGCGTAGACGAACGCGATGGACACCACGGTGGAGATCTCCAGGGCCGAAATGCCAGCCCCCAGGCCGATGGTGATCGCGGCGAAGATATACAAGGTGTAGGAAGGCTGCGTCAGCGTGAACCGGAAACGCACGGCGGCCACTACACCCGCGAGGCTGAAGGCGAGGGCAATGCTGTTCTGCACGATCATGGCGATTCCAGCGACGATGATCGGCAGCATGATCATCGTGTGTGCGAACGATCGGTCGACGGCGCTCTTGGGCGTGGTGATGAAATAGACCCATGAAATGGGCAGCATCAGAAGAGTTGCACCGACCATTCCTAGAGCCAGTCGCGTCATGTGCGGCGCTTCCACTATGGCGGTCCGGATGATTTCGACCGGCTCGAAGGAAGCGCCTCCCCGCTCGATGAGTTCGGAGATGCCGTCCACGGGCAGGTAGACGCGAAGACCAGGAAAGAAGGTGGCGGCAGCCGCAAAGCTGCCCACTACAATGAGGTAATACGCGGTCATGACGAACAGAGGTGCAGATGCCCGCGTGGATTTGCGCATCACAGTGCTTGAATCTGCCAGTCTTGCATGAGCTTGTCTCGGCGCTTGAGCAAGGCGCGGATCTGGCGTTTGCTCAGCTGGTCGCCGAGGGCGGTTTTCAGGTTGGCTTCGTTCATGGAGGACATGCGGTCAGCCATGGCGGCCGGCAGCGCTTTCTCGACCGCCGCCAGATACGCCGGTAGGCCAGTGCCGTTGCCGAAGCTGGCCTCGTGGCCAACGAGCGATAGTTCCCAGTTTTCCCAGTCGTAAACCATCGTGTCCGTGGTGCGCCGCTCGTTGCCTATCAGCGCGTCGAACGCGTACATCAATTGGTAGTCGTTGCCAAAGCTGCACCAGTTGGAACGGCCGAGGCCCTGGGCCGCCCGTTCGGTTTCCGAAACGTGCTTTTCGGGCAGCGCGATCAGCACGCCTCTGGCGCCATTGACGGTGCGGCTGACGGTCACGGGAACCAAGTTCAGGTCGAGCAGCCGCGACAGGCCATAGGCACCCACTTTGCGGTCGTTTTGAGACCCTGAACCGCGTTCGAACGCAAACTCGTACCGTTCGCCTTCGTGTGTAATGGTGACGGTGGAAAAGCGCTCGCCCGTACCGTCGGTGGTAACGTTCGCAACGGTACCCGAGGTCATGACCGCCATGAGCTGATCCTGATTCAGGCCGTATCGTGCCAGCGGGTCGATGAAGTCCGGAGCGTCGGCACGGGTTTCCGTAAGCGGGTAGAGAATCTCCATGGACGCGCCAGTCAGGATCACGGGCGCGGGTTGGCCCCCGTAGTAAGAGTTGAGCATTCCGGTGTCAGCCAGTACGGCGCGACCGTCCATCCGCTGCTGGACGCGATGGTTCGACGTGGGCGTATGCCCCACGATCACTCGGTTTGCGCCGACCGCTTTCAGAGCTGCCTTCAACACCGTCTCTTCGAGCGCGCCGTGACACATCGCGGTGCCCCGGTACCAATTCGGTCCCCGGGAACCGAACAGGGGCCCTGTGATCAGGTCGACGAACCTTCTGGCCGCTGCGGACAGGTCTGCGTGCTCTCCCTCGGCGAGGCTTTCCAGCCTTGCCAGCACAACATCGTCCTGGAGGAGCAGATCTCGGTCGGAGCTGACCCATCCCGCGTCCGCCAGCCGGCTGCCCAGGGCCATGATCTCGGCGAGGTCTCGCTGATAGTTACCGTTGATCGCTTCGAGAGTCTGCCCGGCGATTTGCGCGGGAAGCCCGCCGTGCACGAAGGCGGTCTCATTGACGACGACGATCAGCGGCATCCGCAGCAGCCAATCGCCATAGCTGCCTGCGGCCGCAAAGCCGGCCCGATGACCGAAGTATCCGGCGGGGTACCGCTCGTCGAAATCCGTTCCCGCATCCCTCTCCGACGTCGGGTCTGCCGCGGCGACGAACGCCTCACGAGCCTTCGAGCGTTCGCCGGGATCCTCGTCTTCAGAAAAGGCGGCAAACTCCTCGACGGCAACGTAGCGCATGTCGCCGGTCAAATTCATGAGTTCGTGGTTACCCAGCACGACGTGCACCCGTCCACCTGCTTTGGCCGCCTGCTTCTGCAGACGCATCAACAGATCCATGGTCTGCCGGGAATGCGCGCCCCGATCGAGCAGATCGCCGAGACTCACCAGATGGGTGTCGCCGGCCGCCCAGTTGAGCTCTGCGTCCACCACACCGGCTGATTTCAGCGCGGTGACCATCTGATCGTAAGCCCCGTGCACGTCGCCGAAAGCGACGACGCGGGGCACGCCGGTCCAGTGGTTGGGGCCAAGTTGCCGGGCTTCCGGCCAAGCCGCCGGCGCGGTTAGCGCAATGCCCAGCAAAAGCGCGATCAGGCAAGTGGGTTTGTGCTGAGTGCTCAAAACAGATGTCCGACCCGAGTCTCCCCCCATTTCACGAAATGCGGGCTGTATTTGCAACGATCCAAACCGGGTGCAAACCGTCTTGAGCCATCGGTTCTCAGGATGGATACTCCCGCAACTATGCACCCAAACGAAGCCTTGTTCGCCAACGAGTCTTTCTATCTGGCCTTTGCCTCCGGGGATTCGGATGCCATGGAGCGCCTTTGGGCACGACGACACCCGCTCGTCTGCATTCATCCCGGGTGGCCGGCGCTCGTCGGCCGCGACGCTGTCATAGAGAGTTGGCGGGAAATCCTCGCCAACCCCAATCAGCCGGAGGTGGATTTCTACGGCGCTCGTGCGGTGGAATTCGGAAACGTGGTCGCGGTGATCTGCTACGAAGTCCTGCCGGGGACGGTTCTGTCTGCGATGAATTTATTCATCACCGAAGACGGCGAGGCCCGCCTCGTCCATCACCAGTCCGGGCCGTGTGGAGATCCGCCGCCACGCGATGCGGCCGTTCGGCGTCTGGACGCCTGATCCCTAACTTTGCCGCGGCGGCACGTCGAAGCCAAAGATCCTTGCGGCGTTCAGACCAAGGATCTGCGCCCTTTCGGAATCCGTCAGGTTGCCCATGGTCCGCTCGATGGCTTCGGCCGAGTGAGGCCACGTGCCTTCATGATGCGGGTAGTCGTTTGCCCACAGGAAGTTGTCGACGAGTCGATGTTCCCGCGCGAGGTCCAGACCGGGCTGGTCCTCCTGGAAGCTGGCGAATCCGTTCTGCCGAAAGTACTCGCTCGGGAGCATCTTGAGCTTCGGCCGAACCCACATGTGGTGCTTCTTGTAGGCTTCATCCAACGCCGCGAGGGTCCAGGGAACCCAGCCGATACCCGCCTCGATGGTGCCGAACAGCAGCTTGGGAAACCGATCGATGACGCCGGACGCGCAGATGTTGGCGATCGGCTCCATGGTGGGAGCGAGCGAATGCACGGCGTAGTTGATGACAGCGCCCCCGTTGCCGCGGGCAGTGCGCGGATCGCGGCCGGTGGAAACGTGGAAGGTGACTGGCAGGCCGGCGTCCTGAGCGCATGCCCAAAGGGAATCGAAATCCGGCAGGTTGTAGTTGAGCGCTTCGTGATCCGGCGCGCCCCATACGGGTTTGCAGGGCAGGCTCACGCCGCGAAACCCGAGCTTCGCGCAGCGCTCGATCTCCTTGATTGCCCCGGGGATGTCGGCGCTTGCCACGCAAGCCATGGGCGCAAGCCGATCGTTGAAAGGACCGAAAACTTCCCAGGCCCAATCGTTGAAGACCCGGCACATGGCCTGGCTGAAGGCCGCGTCCGGCGTGGCCCACATGGTCAGGCCCTTGTTGGGGAACAGAATCTCGCAATCGACACCGTCTGCCGCCAGATCGGCCAGTCGCTCTTCCGGAGTGTGACCGGATTGGTTGCGCAGGGCGTCCTCACCCTCGAACTTGATGTTCTGCAATCGCAGGGGTCGGAAGCCTTCGGTCTTCTGAAACTTGCGCCCCTTGGCGTCGATGGCAACGCCGGGCAGGCGATCGCGATACTTCTCATCGATACGCGTGCGCCACAGATCCGACGGCTCCTGAACGTGGCCGTCCGCGGAGACGACGAAGTACTTGTCCGGATCGCCTGCGTGCGCGGTGCGTGACCAGCCTTCGCTGCCCGGCGTCTCCAGACGCCAGGCGTTGTTGGGATCTGGCTCGGTGAGGGATACAGGCATTGAGACGCTCCGCGGCTTCTAACGGGTCAATCTTACCCGTCTGAGGGTGAGCCGACGAGCACCCGGTGCGCCAGAGGCCACCCGTGCGGTGGAGCAGGAGTCAGAAACGGCGGATGAAACGGATACCGTTGGTCGAGATGCTCATCTGGTCGGCATCATCCTGCCAGACGAATCCCAGGCCCGAGTCGGCCCCTTCGTGACGGCCAAAGTACCACCGGTCGGACAGTCGCCACCCGGTCATCTCGGTGTAGTCGTCGAGTTGGTATTGGCTGATGTCGAACCCGAACGTTTCCTCGAACTGCAACGAGTCGACGGCGTTCTCATCGGCAGCAGCGTTTGCCGCGCTACCCGTGGCCAGAATCACCACCATTGACCCGATCAGAAGTTTTGACGCTTTAGCCATGGTGCAACTGTGCCACGCAAGGCTGCGGAAACGCGCTAAAGAACATGGACGCGTGATGAGAAGAATATGGTATAGAAAAATAACGTAACTAACTGATAAATATATTTAATAATTGAAAAATGGAGGTTGTAAAATTTTGTTAGCGGCCGACGGATCGGTCGGGGGCCTCATTGCCAGGCGGGGGCGCAGAGCCAAGTTGGTCCAGGCACGTGAATCGCCGTGGCGCATGCAGTATCGTTCCGCCTGGTTCCGGGGAAGTGTGATGTCAAAGGAAAGCGAGCTCGCGGAGATCCGCCATGCCGTCAGGCAGCTGTGTGCCCAATACGGCGAGGACTACTGGCTGGAGCTGGATCGAAGCAACGACTACCCGACCGAGTTCGTCAAGGAGCTGACGACGTCCGGTTTCCTCACCGTGCTCATCCCCGAGGAGTATGGCGGTGCAGGGCTCGGCGTTCTCGAGGCCGCGGCGGTAATGGAAGAGGTCTGCCGGTCGGGAGCGCACGCCGGTGCATGCCACGCTCAGATGTACGTCATGGGATCGGTTCTGCGCCATGGAAACGACGAGCAGAAGCTCAAGTACCTGCCGAAGATCGCTTCCGGGGAGCTCCGCCTGCAAAGCTTCGGTGTGACTGAGCCGACCACGGGCACAGATACCACCAGCCTCAAAACCACCGCCCGACGTGACGGAGACTCCTACGTGGTCAACGGGCAGAAAGTCTGGATCAGCCGAATTCAGCACTCGGACCTGATGGTGCTGCTGGCGCGTACCACGCCGAAAGAGGAGGTGGCCAAGAAGACCGAGGGGCTCTCCGCGTTCATCGTCGACGTCAAGGCGGCGGAGGGCAACGGTCTCACCATCCGGCCCATTGAATCCATGATCAATCACCACTCCTGCGAGCTGTTCTTCGATGACCTGGTCATCCCTCGTGAGAATCTCTTGGGTGAGGAGGGCAAGGGATTCAAGGTTATTCTCGACGGCATGAACGCCGAGCGGATTCTCATCGCGGCGGAGTGCATTGGGGACGGGCGCTATTTCATCGACAAGGCTTGCGACTACGCCCGGGAACGGATGGTGTTCAATCGGCCTATTGGACAGAACCAGGGCGTCCAGTTCCCCATCGCGCGCTGCTATGCCGACGTCGAGGCGGCTTCCTTGATGGTGGACAAGGCCGCGCGCATGTTTGATGCGGGGCAGCCCTGCGGTGCCGAGGCGAACATGGCAAAAATGCTCGCTTCGGAGAGCTCGTGGCGGGCGGGCGACGTGTGCATGCAGACCCATGGCGGTTTCGCATTTGCCAAGGAGTACCACATAGAGCGTAAATTCCGGGAGACCCGCCTTTATCAGATCGCGCCGATCTCCACGAACCTGATTCTGAGCTTCATTGGCGAGCACGTCCTCGACCTGCCGCGGTCTTTCTAGGAGGCAGATATGACTAGCGCTACTAATGAATACAAGGCGGTGGTGTACGAGCAGCCGGCCGAGCGCATCGTGCGCATCGTGCTGAACCGACCGGAGATGGCCAACGCCCAGAACCTGCAGATGCTCTACGATCTGAATGCCGCTCTCGACCGGGCGGCCTCGGATGACGCGATCAGGGTCATAATCGTCGCCGCCGCGGGCAAGCACTTCTCGTCTGGACACGGTCCCATGGGCGGGGAAGGGGACGTGTCCCTCAAGGACGTGGCGATCAGCACCTCCAGAGGGTTCAAGCAACCTGGGATCGAAGGCCACTGGGCTTTCGAAGAGGAGGTGTTCTTCAACCTCTGCTGGCGCTGGCGGAACATTCCCAAACCCACCATCGCCCAGGTACAGGGGAAGGTGATTGCCGGTGGGCTAATGCTGGTCTGGCCTTTCGACCTGGTGGTCGCTAGCGCAGAGGCCACGTTCCAGGACCCGGTCGTGGCTTTCGGGGTCAACGGGGTGGAGTACTTTGGGCATCCCTGGGAATTTGGTGTGCGGAAAGCCAAGGAAATGCTGTTCACCGGGCGAGCCATAACGGCGCGCGTCGCCAAGGAGCTGGGGATGGTGAACCGTGTGGTGCCGCTCGAGGACCTTGCCTCCGAGACGCTCGCCATTGCGCGCGAGATTGCCGAGCAGCCGATGATGGGCCTGAAGACGGCCAAGGAGTCGATCAACCAGGCGCAGAATGAGCAGGGGCTTTTCAGCGCCCTGCGCAGCGCCATGACCCTTCAGCAGCTGTCGCATGCCAACAACAACATGGTCCACGGTATGGGCGTGGTACCCGAGGGCGCAAAGCAGGTGAGAGAGCTCATTAAGAAGCCGCCGCTGGATGATTGACGACCGTGGCGGGGGACGCTGCCAAGCGCCAAGCGTTGCGGCGCAGCGGAGCTGTTGAGTTAAAGGAGGAATACGATAATGGCCGGATCGAAAACGGCGAACGAGATATTCGATCTTACGGGAAAGGTTGCGATCATCACGGGAGGAAGCCGGGGGCTCGGCCTGAACATGGCCTGGGCCTTCGCGGTCGCCGGCGCGCGCGTGATCGTTGCGAGCCGCAAGCAGGAGGCCTGCGATGCTGCCGCCGAGGAGATCCAGACTGCCACGGGTCAGGACTGCATCGGCGCCGCTTACCACGCGGGCAGCTGGGAAGATGGTGACCGGCTGGCGGAGCTGGCCTACGCCCGCTTTGGACGCGTGGACGTGCTTGTCAACAACGCTGGCATGTCCCCGCTCTATCGGTCGCTCACCGACGTGAGCGAAGCGCTTTACGACAAGGTGCTCGATGTGAATTTGAGGGGCCCGTTTCGGCTCTCTTCGCTGGTCGGGGAGCGAATGGCGGAAGCCGACGGCGGATCGATCATCAACGTCAGCAGCACTGCGGCCGTCCAGCCCGCGCCCTCCGAGCTCCCCTACGCCATGGCGAAGGCGGGCATCAACGCCTTTACGCTCGGTCTCGCCCGGGCTTACGCGCCAAAGGTGCGCGTCAACTGCATCATGCCCGGACCGTTCCTGACAGACATCAGCAAAGCCTGGGACATGGATGCGTTCAACGAGCGGGCCCAGACGACGATTCCACTGCAGCGGGGAGGAGAGCCGGACGAGATCGTCGGGGCCGCGCTCTACTTTGCATCGGATGCTTCTAGCTACACGACGGGGTCCATCCTCAAAGTGGACGGCGGCAGCGCGTATCCTGCCGCGTGAGCGCGATGGAGCGTTGGGACCTGGAGACGGTGGTTTCTGCCCGGGCGGGCTGTCGTCAGCTGACCAGTGATCGCCCGATGACCATCCGCATGATCTGGTTGGTGCCCTCGAGAATCTCGTGGACGCGCAGGTCGCGGACGAAGCGCTCGATGGGATAATCCATGAGGTAGCCGTACCCGCCGTGCAGCTGCAGGGCGTCGTTGGCGATCTTCGAGCACGAATCGGTGGCGATCAGCTTCGCCATGGCGGCAAACTCGGTCTTGTCCGGCGCGTTTTCCGTTACCTTCTGAGCGGCCATGTGGGTGAGTGCCCGGGCCGCGGCCAGTTGGGTCGCCATGTCTGCCAGCATGAACTGGGTGTTCTGAAAGTCGGCGATGGGCGAGCCGAACTGCCGGCGTTCCTTCACGTAGCCGACGGCCTCGTCGAGGCAGCGCTGGGCGCCACCGATGGAGCAGGCGGCGATGTTGAGCCGACCCCCGTCCAGGCCGGCCATGGCGATCTTGAAGCCTTCGCCCTCGTCGCCCACCCGATTCGAAACGGGCACCCGCACGTCCTCGAAGTTCACCATCGCGGTCGGCTGGGAGTGCCAGCCGAGCTTTCGCTCCTGGGCGCCGAAGCTCAGCCCGGGCGTGTCCTTCTCCACAACGATGCATGAAATACCGCGGTGGCCCTCGTCCCCCGTTCGAAGCATGCAGACATAGATCTCGTTCTCGCCAGCGCCCGAGATGAAGGCCTTGCTTCCGTTGATGACGTAGTGGTCGCCGTCGCGCACGGCTTTTGTCTTCAGAGAGGCGGCGTCCGAGCCGGATCCCGGCTCGGTCAGGCAGTAGCTGGCTACTTTGTCCATGCTCACCAGATCTGGAACGAAGCGTTTCCTGACCTCATCGGAACCGAACTGGTCAATCATCCAGGCAGCCATGTTGTGGATCGAGATGAAGGCGGACGTGGAGGGACAACCGTAGGCCATGGCCTCCATGATGAGGGCCGCCTCGATGCGCCCGAGCCCGATGCCTGCGGATTCGTCTGAGACGTAGATTCCGCCGAATCCCAGCTCAGCGGCTGCGCGGATGGTTTCGCGAGGGAAGATGTGCTTTTCGTCCCACTCTCCCGCGTTGGGCGTAATCTGCTCCGCCGTGAAGCGTTCCGCCAGATCCCGGATGGCGAGTTGATCTTCTGTAAGGTTGTAGTTCATCGCGTTCGGATCCGTCGGCTCGCGGGCAGCGGTCGATTCTAATGCATTGGCTTGGCCTCAGGTACCGACGCGGCTCGCAGCCGATCGGGCGCGCTGGGGTTGCCAATGAAATCCGGAGCAGGGAGGATTTCGCGAGGATCGTTGCAGGTGCTACGAGCGGAACGGGGCGCGGTCGTCCTGGCCGGTGCGCGTCCGCGCGGGTCACTCTGCTCAATCGCGCCGCCGAGGAGCCCATCCGATCATGTGGAACGAAAACGAGCCGGAGCTATTCGCGGAGATGGCGGGACGGCTGTCTGCGGCGTTTGCTGATCTGCCGAGCTCTGCTGCCGCCTCGCTGGGCGCCGATGAGATCGGCGTTCTGCGCGAAACGGCCATGCGCCTTGGCGACAACTATCCTTACTTTCATCCGCTATACGCGGGGCAGATGCTCAAGCCGCCGCACCCGGTAGCTCGGCTTGCGTACGCGCTGGCGATGCTCATCAACCCCAACAACCACGCGCTGGACGGGGGCCGCGCCAGCTCGGAGATGGAGCGGGAGGCCGTGGCGGAGCTGGCGGCCATGTTTGGCTGGTCGACCCATCTCGGCCATCTCACCGGCGGCGGAACAATGGCCAATCTGGAAGCGTTGTGGGTTGGCGGGGCGCTGAAACCCGACGGGCTCGTGCTCGCCTCGGAGCAGGCCCATTACACCCATGAGCGCTTGAGCGGGGTGCTGAAGCTGGCGTTCGACTCGGTGCCAGCCGATGCCGCCGGGCGAATGCGGATGGACGCGCTGGAGGACCGGCTGCGGCGCGGTGGCGTCGGGACCGTAGTGGCGACGTTGGGCACCACGGGGTTCGGCGCGGTCGACCCGCTGGCCGACATTGTCGAGTTGCGCGACCGCTATGGGTTCCGGCTGCACGTCGATGCCGCCTACGGTGGCTACTTCGTTCTCGTTGGCAATCTGGAGGCAGAAACGCGCCGGCATTTCGATGCCGTGGTCGAGGCGGATTCCATCGTCGTGGACCCGCACAAGCATGGCCTGCAGCCCTACGGTTGCGGCAGCGTCCTGTTTCGCGATCCGTCGGTTGGCGCCCTGTACAAGCATGACTCACCGTATACGTACTTCACCTCGGATGCCCTCCATCTCGGTGAGATCACCCTGGAGTGCTCGCGCGCCGGCGCCTCGGCGGTGGCGCTATGGGCAACGCAGCGGCTGATGCCGCTGCAAGCGGGCGGCAAGTTCGCAGGAAGCCTGGAGCGCTGCCGCGAAGCCGCGCTGGCGCTCCACGACCGGCTGGATGGTCATGCGAGGTTCGTTCCTCTTGTTCGGCCCGAACTCGACATCGTGACCTGGGCGTTCCTTGGCGTCGGCGAGGAGGAAGCCGGCTCGGCGGGGCGGCGCCTCTTCGAAGAGGCCGCTGCTCGCGGGCTGCACCTCGCCCTCGTGCAGGTAACCGGGCCCATGCTGAAGTCCTGCTGGCCCGAGGGGGAGGTGATCCCTGAGGGTCCCGTGACGTGTCTGCGCTCGGTGCTCATGAAGCCCGAGCATCTGGACTGGATGGACCGCATCTGGGCATTGCTGGAGGAGCTGGCCGGCTGATATCACGGTCAAGAGCCTGGTCGATAAAGATGCTTGCGGGCCCGCTCGCGCGGTTGGACTTTCATTTTCTGGTGGCGTAGGGTCCGCTGCGGCTTCGATGCTAAGCACGGAGACCGCCGCGCCACGACTTGTCGTGGGCGCCGGCTACAGACTTTAACCGCCACAGGCAATTGGACTTGATCCCGATGACAGGACAGGTACCGGAAGCAGAGCGGCGTGCACGCTCGCGCGGGTGCTTCATCGGTGATCGCAACCGGAGGCCCCCATGTTGAACGTGCTCGATTTCCCCATGCGTAAATCCAATCGAGAGAAGATCTCGATGGTCACCTGTTACGACTTCTGGTCGGCGCAGATCCTGGAGCGGACAGACGTGGATTGTCTGCTCGTCGGCGATAGCCTGGCGATGGTCATGCACGGGTTTGATTCGACGGTCCATGCGGACACCGATCTGATGGCGTTGCACGTCGCCGCCGTGCGCCGCGGAGCCCCGTCGAAATTCGTCGTGGCGGACATGCCGTTTCTTGCTCACCGCAAAGGGCTCCAGCCCGCGATGGATGCCGTTCAGACCCTGATGCAGGCCGGCGCAAACGCAGTGAAGATCGAGGGCGAAGCGGGTCAGGCCGAACTGATGTCGCACATCGTGCAGTCGGGCGTCCCTGTCATGGGACACCTTGGGCTCACGCCCCAGTCGGTGCACACCATAGGCGGGCACAAGGTGCAGGGCCGAACCGAAGAGGCGGCCGAGCGGTTGCAGGCATCTGCCGAGGCGCTCGCCGCGGCCGGCTGCTTTGCGCTGGTGCTCGAGTGCGTGCCCTCCAGGCTGGCCGCGAGGGTTACCCGCGCCATCGGCATCCCGACCATCGGCATCGGGGCCGGATCGGAAACGGATGGCCAGGTTCTCGTTCTGCAGGATCTGCTCGGGATGAATCCTGAGTTCAAGCCCAGGTTTCTGCGACGCTACGCCAACGGCTTCGAAGCGGTGAGCGGGGCCGTCAATCGCTTCCATGCCGACACCCAGCGCGGCTGCTTTCCGTCGAAATCGGAGTCCTACGCGTGAAGACCTTCTCGGATCTCGAGCAATGGCGGGCGTTCCGCGCGGGCCTTGCTGGCGACGTCGGTTTCGTGCCGACCATGGGGGCGCTCCATGAAGGCCACGCGCAGCTGCTGCGGCGCGCCCGGGACGAGAACGATCATGCCGTCCTAAGCATCTATGTGAACCCCACGCAATTCAACGATCCGGCCGATCTCGACAGCTATCCATCCACGCTGAACGAGGATCTGGGTCGTGCTCGCGAGCTCGGCGTCGATGCGGTGCTGATCCCGACCTACGAGCAGGTGTATCCCGACCAGTTTCGGTTCCGGGTCGAGGAGCACGAGTTCAGCCGGGAGCTGTGTGGAGCACATCGCCAGGGGCACTTTACCGGGGTGATGACGGTGGTCCTCAGACTCCTCAACCTGGTTCGGCCGCGCCGAGCGTACTTCGGCGAGAAGGACTATCAGCAGTACCTGCTGATCCGGGACATGTGCCAAGCGTTCTTTGTCGATGCCGACATCGTGCCTTGCGCAACGGTTCGCGAAGACGACGGGTTGGCGCTCAGTTCCCGCAACGCGTTGCTGGACGATGCTGGCCGGGTCCGCGCCGGCAGGTTGAACCGTCTGCTGCGCGAAGCGTCGTGCGACGCCGCTGCGTCGCGCGCTCTCGCGCAGGCAGGGTTCGAGGTAGACTACGTCGTCACCAAAGCGGATCGTCGGTTCGCCGCCGCCACATTGCGGTGCGGCGACAGTGAAGTCCGACTGATCGACAACGTCGCCATCGCGCGAAACGGCTCGGCCTAGGGGAAGAGGCATGCTGCTCTGCTTGGACGTTGGTAACAGCCAGATCTACTGCGGGGTGTATGACGAAGACCGCCTCACCGTGCAGTTCCGTCGAACGTCCACGGTGCGCAGCTCCTCGGACGAGCTTGGTGTGTTTCTGCGCGGCGCGCTGAGAGAGAACGGCGTGTCGCCGGACGGTATCACCCAGATCGCCATCTGCTCCGTCGTGCCTGACGTGCTCTACTCGTTGCGCTCGTGCTGCCAGAAATACTTCGGGCTCGAGCCGCTGATCATGCGTCCGGGCATCAAGACCGGGCTGCGGATCTGCTACAAGGACCCGAAGGAGGTGGGCGCCGACCGGATTGCCGACGCCATCGGCGCCATCAAGCTCTATCCGGACCGCAACCTGATCGTGGTGGATTTCGGCACCGCGACGACGGTTTGCGCGATCTCTCGAAATCGGGAGTTTCTGGGCGGGAACATCGTGCCGGGCGTTCGCTTGGCGATGGATGCGCTGGAAGAGAAAACGGCGCAACTGCCACGCGTGGAGATCTTTCCGGTGACATCGGCCATCGGACGCACCACCGTGGAGAGCATTCAGAATGGTCTGTTCTGGAGCAACGTGGGCATGATCAAGGAACTCGTGGCACGCGTAACCGAGGAGGCGTTCAGTGAGGATGCGCCGGTCGTCATCGCGACCGGAGGCTTCGCGACGCTATTTGATGGGCTGGGACTCTTCGACGCCATCGTCTCGGATCTCATCCTGGTCGGGCTTCGAGAGGCTGTACGGCTGAACCCCTGAAGCGCGGCTCGGCCGAGCCAAAGCGTCGCTTTGCGTATTACCCCTGTTATGCTCGACGCCATGAGCACGCGCCGCCGATCTGCTGACTCCAGCCACCAACGGTTCGCATTGGCATTGCTGGCCACCTGCGGCGCCATGGCTGCCACCCTGGTCATTTCTGCAGTCCACGCGTCCCTTGACCGGGACTTCGGCCGGGATTGGGCGCGGAGCCTGACCGTCAAGAACCCCGAACCCCTGGGCGAGGCCGCGATCAGGCGCTATCTGAAGCAACGGGAGAATGCTCCATGAGTCCATTGCTGCCGAGCGCGGGTGGAGGGCTGAGGTTGTTCAGCATTTTCGGCATCGAGATCCGGCTGGATTTCAGCGTTGCCATCATCTTCGGCCTCGTCGTCTACAGCCTGGGTGGCGGATTGTTTCCTCAGTGGCACCCAGATTGGCCGCCCTCTACCGTCTGGGTGACGGCGCTGGTGGCCGGCGTGCTGTTCTTCGCATCGCTGTTGGCCCATGAGCTCTCGCACTCGTTGACGGCCCGGCGTTACGGAATCAGGGTCCCGCGGATCACGCTGTTCCTGTTTGGTGGGGTGGCGGAGATCGAGTCCGAGGCGCAAACGCCGTCGGCCGAACTGACCATCGCCATTGCCGGCCCGCTGATGAGCGCGCTGCTGGGGGCCGTGTTCACGGTGATCGCGTTCGGCAGCATGGATCCCTTAGCGCGGGACGCCTTTGCAGAAGACCCCGAGGCCGTGATCGCTGGCCTGAGCCCCGGATACACCGCCTGCCTGTGGCTCGGCTCGGTGAACATGATGCTGGCCGTGTTCAATCTGATTCCCGGATTTCCGCTTGATGGCGGCCGGGTGTTCCGGGCCATCGTGTGGAAGCTGACGGGAAACCAGCTCAAGGCCACTCGGTTGGCGAGCACGACTGGTCGTTGGTTCGGTTGGGCCATCATGGGCATCGGCCTTTGGAACCTGCTGGTCCTCAAATCCGGCGGTGGCTTGTGGCTGCTGCTCATCGGCTGGTTCCTGAGCCACCTGGCGGCGGTCAGCTACTCGCAGGCGCTCGCCCAGCAGACGCTCGCGCCGCTGCGGGTGCGCGACGTGATGCGCACCCGCTTCGAGTTCGCCCCGGCGGGCATCTCGATCGAAGAGTTCATCAACGACTACCTGCTCAGGAGCAACCAGGTTCTCTGGCCGTTGCAGAGCCCGGCCGGCGTGGTGGGAGCCGTCAACTTCGAGCAGGTTGCCAAGGTGCCGCCGGATCAACGCAGGAGCAGGCTCGTCCAGGAGGTGATGGTGCCAGTGGAAAGACTTCCAGCCCTCGAAGCCGACGAGCTGGCGACCAACGCTTTGAACACGCTGCTTGCGGCAGGCGACCAACCCGTTCCGGTGGTGAGCGGCCAGCGGATCGTCGGGCTGGTGCGCGGCTCTGACATCCTGAAGTGGGTCATGGTTCATCAGGGTGGCGAGCGACGTTAGCCGAGCCGTGCCTGTCTGCCGTCATCGAACGCCGGATACACCGCGCTCGCGTTCCCGCTCGACGTCCAGAGGTTCTATTTTGAACCCGGTGTAGCCATAGGCAGCCGAGACGAAGGGGTTGACCAGGTTGAAGAAGCAGAACGGCAGGTAGGCCAGGGTTGGCACGCCCAGGGTCGCTGCCATGTACGCGCCGCAGGTGTTCCACGGGATGAGAGGCGATGTGATGGTGCCGCCATCCTCCAGGGCCCGGGCGAGGTTCTTCTCGTGAAGCCCGCGGCGTCGGTACTCCTGTCGGAACATGCGGCCGGTCACCACGATCGACATGTACTGATCGGCGGCCAGCACGTTCACGCCCAGGCATGTGGCCAGGGTGGTCGCGATGAGGTTGCCCGTGCTCCTTGCCGCGGACGCGAGGGCGCTGATTAGGCGGCGCAGAATGCCCGCCTGCTCCATGGCAGCCCCGAAGGTCATGGCCGCCAGGATCAGCCACACGGTGTTCAGCATGCTGCTCATCCCGCCACGAGAAAGCAACGCGTCGAGATTGGCGTCGCCGGTGGTCCCGGAGTAGCCGTCGAACAGGACGATCCAGATGGCCTTGAGCGTGGCTATCGTAACTCCCAGACTCGGGTCGTCGACGAAACGGGCAATCGCAGGGCGCTGGTAGATGAGCGCCACCACGATGCCGAGGAACACGCCGGCAAGGATGGAGGCGACTGCAGGCGTCTTTCTGGCGGCGAGGTAGACGACGAGGACCACCGGAAGCAGCATCAGCGGGCTGATGGCGAAGGACCCGTCAAGCGCGTTGAGCGTCGCGCGCGGCGAGGCTTCCGCCTGCGGAGCACTCTCCGACAAGCCGATGGCGATGAACACTGCAAGGGCGATCGCGAAGCTCGGCAGCGTGGTCCACGCCATGTGCCGGATGTGAGTGAAGATGTCGATCTCGGTCACGGCCGGGGCCAGGTTCGTGGTATCCGAAAGCGGTGACAGCTTGTCCCCGAAATAGGCCCCGGAGATGATGGCCCCTGCGGTGATGGGCAGCGAAAGCTCGAGCCCGGCAGCGACCCCCATCAGCCCGATGCCAAGAGTGCCCGCCACGGTCCAGGAGCTCCCGATGGAAAGCGCCGTGATGGCGCAAAGAAGACAGCTCGCCGCGTAAAACACCGCGGGGTCCAGTAGCAGCAACCCGTAGTAGATCATCGTGGGCACAGTTCCCGACAACATCCACACGCCGATGAGGCTGCCGACTGAGAAAAGAATCATGATCGCCGGCATGGCCGCGGAAATGCCCCCGACGATGTTTTGCTCGATAACCTTCCAGGAATGGCCGTTCTTCACGCCGATGATGGTGGCTATGGCGGCGCCGATGACCAGGGCAATCTGATTGGCGCCGCTCGACGAGTCGCTGCCGAACAGGGCCACGGACAACGCAAGGAGCGCGGCCGTGGGCACGATGGCCACCGCCACGTCCATATTGCCGGCTTCGTTGGGCTGGGGGGCTTCAGGGTCCATGGTCAGAGCGCGATCAGCTGCAAGGCATCGGGGGGGAGGGCTTTCGAAGCATGTTGGCTGGATGCGTTCCCAATCCCATCAGCCGGCACCTGGCGTGGGGGCCGCTTTGGCGATCCGCTCCGTGGACGTGCCACAGCCGGGTGCGTACGCCATCGCCACGAGCCGCTCGAGGTTACGACCGTTGGCGTCGGGGGTGACACGGCCGCCGACAACCCTTCCGGTCGGGCGTCCGAAGCGATCTACAGCAGCCGATGCCGTGAAGATGCTGGCTCGAGGATTCTCGTCGGCGCCGTAGCGAAGATCCGTTGCCGTGATGCTCCCGTTCTCGATGGCGTAGTGGGACCAGCCCATGGTGAACCAGTCGAAGATGGCGCCTTCCCGGGTGCTCAGGAAGGCTTCGATGTGTGATCGGGGCACGCGCGGTTGGCTTTGCCAGCGGATTTCGCAGGGTTTCCACATGGACAGGAACCCGACGCGGTCGGCCTCCGGCGTGCGGGCAACCACGCGTCGGTGGTGAACCTGCAGGATCGTTGGGAAGGCGGCCACCTCGATATGCGGTACGCCCTGGGCCGCGAGCTGGGCGCGTGCAAACCGTTCCGCGCCCTCGTTGAGGTGCCATCCGTAACCCAGATACGCGCAGGAGACCAGCAGCGTTGCGGTCGCGATCCGGCCGCCGGCGGCCCGGAAACGATACCCGGCGATGAGCCCCGCCAGCAGCACCAGGGTATAGATGGGATCGATGATGGGCATGGCCGCCACGGCGAACCTGGCGTCGCTGAAGGGCTGCAGAAGCTGAGTGCCGTACGGCGTCAGGAAGTCGAGTAGGGGATGCGAAAAGAGCGCCAGGGTCATGGCGAGTATCCAGGCCCGCAATTCGGCCGGCTGCCCGGATTCCTTCCGTCTAGCAGCGGATGAGCGCCAGGCCAGCCAGCCGATCAGGGGGCCCACGACGGGAGCGAAGAACAGGGAATGGGTGATCCCTCGATGACTCACCAGCTGATCGAAATAATCTCCGTTCAAGGAGAAGAGCACGTCGATGTCCGGCAGCGCGCCTGCCGCGGCCCCCAGCGCGACCGCGCGGGCACCGAGCTGACGATGGCTGACGCTGTGGGCGACGACGGCGCCGAGGGCGGCTTGGGAGACAGGATCCACGGGCAAGATGTGACGACTGGAGAAACTGGGGCGCCATCATACCGGCGACGGGGCCGATTGGCAGCCGGGATGTTCCGTGGTCGATGGGAACCCGTTGTGGGGGTGAGATAGCATTGGCGCATGAGCTACGACGTCATTGTTCTCGGTATCGGCGCGATGGGGGCCGCGGCGCTGGAAAGGTTGGCATCCCGCGGCGCGAGGGTATTGGGTATCGAGCAATGGACGGTGCCCAACAGCCTCGGCTCCAGTGGCGGTGATACCCGATTGATCCGCAAGGCTTACTTCGAGCACCCCGACTACGTCCCTCTGCTCGAGCGTGCCTACGAAGGTTGGCGGCGACTCGAGGCCTCGAGCGGGGTCGATCTGCTGTATCCAACGGGAACGGTCTACGTCGGGCCGCCGGATGGGCCGCTGGTTGCCGGATCACGAAGGGCGGCGGAAGACCACGGCCTGGCTCTCGAGCTGCTCTCCGTCGACGATGTGCACGAGCGATTCCCGGGGTTTCGCATTGCCCAGGGCAGCGTCGCTGCCTTCGAGCCGGAGGCCGGCTTCGTGCTTGCTGGTCACGGCATCAACGCGTTCGCGGAGCGCGCCGCGGCTCAGGGTGCGACGCTCATGACCGGGACTCGGGTCACGGGGTGGCGGGCGGCTCCGGACGGGGTGGTGGTCACCACGGACGCGGGTCCGTTTCAGGGGGATGCGCTCGTGGTGGCGGCGGGAAGCTGGGCCCCTGCAGTCTGTCAGTTGCCGGGGCTTGCTCTGAACGTGACCCGACAGCCGCTTTTCTGGCTCTGGCCTGATCGCTCGTTCGACTTCAGGCTGGGGGAGTTTCCGTGCTGGGCGCTGGAGCTCGCGGGACACCCCGGCATCTACTACGGATTCCCGTCGGCGATCCCGAGCACGCTACATCCAGGCGTCAAGTTTGCCCATCACACCCCCGGCGAGGCCTGCGAACCCGACGGCGCGAAAGCGCCTGCCTCGGAAGCCGAGTACCAGGCGACCCTGCGCTCCGCGACCTCGCTGCTGCCCGGTTTGCGTGGCTCGCGCGTCGGCACGTCGATCTGCATGTACACGAATTCGCGCGACGGTCACTTCATCGTCGATCGCCATCCTGAGCATGAGCGGGTGGTCCTGGCCTGCGGCTTCAGCGGCCACGGATTCAAATTCGCACCGGTGATGGGTGAGCTGCTCGCCGATTACGCCCTCGAGGGCCGCTCAAAGCTGCCGGCGGATTTCCTCCGCATAGGCTCGCGGGATTTGTGGCGTGCCGACCGATTGAGGTCCCAGCCCTAAGCCGATGATATTTATAATAAACAATAGAACGGTCGCAGCAGCCGGTCGCATGCGAAGCCCGACATGCCGCCCCAGATGGCCAGCGACAAGGCGATGAGGCTGCGGCGGTTGCCGCGGTCCGCCCATCGAGCAATCGGGTTGCCTGGCTTGAAAGCGCGTCAATGTACGTGCGCCCTTGGGCAATGCTAACCTCTTTTGCTTTTGCGGAGGGTTCCCGGGCGCGACGACGATGTGGGAGTGGATCATGCATAAAGTGGCCGCAGGCACCATAGCCTGCGTGTTCGCGCTAGCGCTATATCACAAGGCCCGCGACTATCCGCGCTTTAGGGCTTCGCTGGAAGCCTACGGAATCATCCCTGGCTTTCTCGTGCCCCTCTTCGCCCCGCTGATCATCGGTCTCGAGTTTGCTGCGCTCGCCTGCCTGTTTCTGCCGGTGGGGCCGGGTTCGCTGCTCGCGTTCTCGGTGCTCGGGATCTACAGCGTGGCCATCGCGGTGAACCTGCTTCGCGGCCGCGACTACATCGATTGCGGTTGCGGTGACCTCCCCACGCCCTTGAGCGGCTGGGTGCTCCTGCGCAACGGTCTGCTGATGGTCCTCGCCTGGCCCTATGGGGTATCCCGGCAAGGGCTGGTCGCAGAGCCCGCCGCCTGGCTGCTCGTCGTGGTCTCGGTCATCGTGCTGATGAGCCTGTATCTGATCCTGGATCAGCTGCTCGCGAATGCGGGTGTGAGCGACGCGAACCGTGGCTGATCTGGCCGTCGCAGCAAACGTCATGCTCTGGGTGTGCGTGCTTACGCTTGCCTTTCTCGTGTTCGCGCTGACGCGTCAGGTGCGGTCGCTGCACGGGCGGATCGCGCCGGCGGGGGCTCTCAGCGTCAACCAGACCCTCGAGGTTGGCATGCGGGCCCCGGCGTTCAGCCTGGAGACGCTGCAAGGTGGCAGCGCGATGATCCCTGAGACCGGGGGGCGGCAACTGATCTTCTTCCTCGCGCCGGACTGTCCCATCAGTCGCTCTATGCTGCCCGTGCTGCAGTCCGTGCAACGCGACGAGGGCGATGTGTCCCTCGTGCTTGCCAGTGACGGCGACGATCGGGCCGAGCACCTTTCGTTCGTTGCCGAGTTGAGCCTCGACGGGATCCCCTATGCGGTCTCCGAGGAGTTGGGTCGTGCCTACGGTGTCAGCAAGGTCCCTTACGCCGTGCTGATCGACTCCGACGGGCAGATCGGCGCCATGGGTATCGTCAACTCCAGGGAGCATCTTGAAAGCCTTTTCGAGGCCAGCGAGCTGGGCGTCGCTTCCATTCAGGACTATCTGGCCCCAGAAGGGGGAGGGCGGCCGCGCTACTTTGAGGCTCCCTAGCGCGCAACCCGGGCACCCGGCTTAGCGACCAGGCTTATTGCAGGTGGGTCAGCGGCAGGGCCGTTGAGGACTTGATCCTCTCCATGGCGAATGAAGACGACACATCGTGCAGGTTGGCGACAGAGATCAGGCGTTTGTAAACCCTGTCGTAATCGGCGATGTCCTCGGCCACGATCTTCAGCAGGTAGTCGGTATCTCCGCTCATGCGGTAGAACTCGACGACCTCGGGCATGGCCTTGACCCCTTGAGCGAACGTCTCCAGCCAGCTCTCGTTGTGCTCGTTAGTGCGTACGCCCACGAAGACCGTGACCTTGAGATTCAGCTTCTCCTGGCTCAGGAGCGCGACCTGCTTGCGAATGATTCCCTGTTCCTCGAGTCGACGGGTTCGGCGCCAGCAGGCGTTGGCGGAAAGGCCGACGCGCTCGGCCAGTTCTGTGTTGGACAGGGAAGCGTCGCTCTGGAGGGTTTCAAGAATGAGGCGGTCGGCGCGATCGTAGGAAAGCATAATAATTCCAAAGAACACGTAATAAATGGGATATTATTACGATTTACATAGATTTAGTGAAAAATATTGGAAATTTTTACCGCTTCATCTGCAATAAAATTTTCATCAATTTCCCGCAGGAGAAGTGCATGAGCCTCATGGTGCACCCTTTTTTCGATCCGGACTCGTGTTCCTACAGCTATGCGGTCGTGAACCCGGAAAGCCGCGCGTGCGCGATCATCGATGCGGTGCTGAACTACGATCTTGCGACGGGCGAGACGAGCACGACTGGGGCCGACGAGCTTGTCGAGTTCGTCCAGGCAAACGGGCTGATCGTCGAGTGGATTCTCGATACCCACGTGCACGCCGACCACCTGTCTGCAGCCGCTTACTTGAAGGGCCATTTCGTCTGTGCGCAGACGGCGATCGGGGACCGGGTGGTGCAGGTTCAGGGTCACTTCGCCGATCTGCTGGGAGTGCCGGCTGCCGTGGATGGCAGCCAGTTCGACCGTCTGCTGAAGGACAACGATCGCATCTGTCTGGGCCATGCCTGCGGGCGGGTGATGCATACCCCGGGGCATACGCCGGCCTGCGTGACCTACGTTTTCGGCGAAAATGCCTTTGTCGGGGACACACTGCTCATGCCAGACTACGGCACGGCTCGATGCGACTTTCCCGGGGGGGACGCACGGTTGCTCTACCGATCCATCCAGAAGATCTTCGCTCTGCCGGAGGCGACCCGCCTGTTCATGTGCCACGACTACGCTCCCAACGGGCGCGGGTTCCGCTATCTGACCACCGTCGGCGAGGAGAAGCGTCACAACGTTCATCTTGGCTCCGGGGTCTGCGAAGAGGCGTTCGCGCGCATGCGCGAACAGCGCGACGCGACGCTTTCGCTCCCGAAGCTCATGATCCCGGCACTGCAGACGAACATCTGCGGGGGCATGCGTGCCGCCACCGGCTGACGCCACGTCGGACACGGGCTCAGCCGGCAGCGCCCCGATGATGGGCAGCGGGCTCGGCATCTTCGTCGTGGTTGTCGCTCTGCCTCCCCTGATCTACGTCGGCAATCCCGCGTTCGCTCTGCTTGTGGGAGGCGCCATCGTTCTCGTGATCGACCGTGGCCTGGTTCCTCAGGCCTCGACGCTCAGCGGCTACTGCCTGCAGACGGCCATCGTCCTGCTGGGGTTTCGGCTGAGCCTGGACACCTTGTGGAGCCTGAGCGCGGACTACACCTGGACGGTCGCCGCCTACGTGCTGGCGACCCTTGGTCTGGGCTTGCTCATCGGGCGCCTGCTGCGTGTTGAGTCCGCGCCCAGCAAGCTCATCACCGCGGGGACGGCCATCTGTGGCGGCACGGCCATCGCCACGCTGAGCACCCTGGTGCGCGCGCAGCCGCAGCAAACGGCGGTGGCGCTGGCCATCGTGTTTCTGCTCAACGTCGTGGCGCTGCTAACGTTCCCGGTCATCGGTCAATGGCTCGACCTCAGCCAGCTGGAATTCGGCCTGTGGTCCGCGCTGGCGATTCATGACACCAGCTCGGTGGTTGCCACCGCCGCCATTTACGGAGACGAGGCTGCAGAGGTGGCCACGACGATCAAGCTTGGTAGAACCCTGTGGATCATCCCCGTGGCGCTGGGGGCGAGCCTCATGCAGAGGGGGGAAAGTGCCCGTTTGCGGGTTCCCGGATTCATCCTCCTGTTCATCGGTGCGGCGGCGTTCGGCACGGCCATCGAGTTGCCTGCGGTTGCCACCCAGGCGGCGGGCGCGGTCAGCAAGGCTCTGCTGGTGGTTGCGCTCTTCCTGGTCGGTACTGAGCTCACCCGGGCTACCGTGCGGCGGATCAGGGGCCGGGTTCTGTGGCAGGCGCTTCTCCTGTGGGGATTGGTCGTACCCGGATCGCTCCTGGTCATCCTTCAATTCACCTGATCGTCCCGTAGCGCGAGTCATCGCGCTCGGGCCGGGCGCTTTAAGCACCTAGTGGAATATGAATAGAAGCAATCAATTCTTCACCCGGTCGCCCGAACGGCCTAGCCTTCGGGCATGACAAAACTCGGCATAAAAGACAACCTGAGTCTCCTCGCGGTCGCTGCGTTCGTGGTGTACCTGCTGACCCCTCTGTTCGCCTGACAGGCGCGTTTCCGCTACGTCAGCCGCAGGGCAGAACCAGGCTCTGCGGTCGCTGCTTAATCGGTTCGTTGGTCCGGCGGAAAAACCGTCCTCAAAACTCCTTGACACGCGATTCGCGCGGGCCTAAAAAGCGCGAAATCGAGCAAGGCTTTTCGGGATGGGTCGTTCCACCATGTCCCAGGTCAACGAGAAAGACGCCGGCGCTTTCGAGGAGCAGGAAGCGTTCGATGATCAGGCGGATTTCATCGACGAAGAAGAGTCCGATGACGACGCCGAAATCGACGGTGGGGATGCCGATTTCGGTGAAGAAGAACAATCGCTCGATGACGATCTAGGGGACTACGACGAAGAGATCGAGGCCGTCGACGAAGAGCTCACCCCAAAAGAGCAGAACGCCAGATCTCTTGCCATTCGTCGAGCCATCGAGCAGCGCATGGAGCGAAAACGTCTGGACGACGATCTCGACTATCTGGATCTCGAAGACGACGAATGAGGCCATAGACGCCTCCCAGCCCGTATACTTTCTCGATGCAGCTAATTGCTCCGCCCGTGAGGGACCTGGTGCTGGTCGGCGGTGGCCACAGCCACGTCCAGGTGCTCAAGTCTTTTGGTATGCGTCCCCTTTCGGGGACGCGCCTCACCGTCGTCACTCGTGAGGTCCACACGCCCTATTCCGGCATGTTGCCCGGGTACGTGGCGGGGTTTTACGACTGGGATGACATACACATCGATCTGGGTGCGCTCGCGTCCTTCGCGGGCGCGCGCCTGGTCGTCGACGAGGTCATCGGAGCCGATCTCGATGGGCAGCGGCTCCGCCTCGCCGGTCATCCCGACCTGCACTATGACCTGCTCTCGATCAACGTCGGGGCTGTTCCTCATGGCGTGGGTCACGGAGTCCCCGTAAAGCCCATTGGCCGTTTTCTGCCTCAGCTGGAGAAGGTGCGGGCGGAAGCTGGACCCGGCACGTCGATCGCCGTCGTTGGCGGAGGGGCTGGAGGGGTCGAGCTAGCGCTGGCCATGGGTCGGACGATGCCTGATGGTGTGGCGCTTAAGCTGGTCACCGACGAGCTGTTGCCGGGCTACCCAGCGGGCGTGGTTCGGAGGCTGAAGAAGGCGGTGCAGAGTTCCGGGATCGAGCTCATCCGAGGTTTTCGAGCGCTGGAGTTCAGTAACGGGGTGCTCGCGAGCGGGGATGGGCGGTCGACGGCTGCGGACCACGCGTTCTGGGTGACCGGGGTCAAGGCAGCTTCCTGGCCGGCCGAAGCCGGTCTCGCGACCGATGCCGACGGGTTCATCGAGGTGGATCGCTGCCTTCGATCCACCAGCCACACCAGCGTCTACGCGGCCGGGGACGTCGCCTGGCTCGTCGACCAGCCCCGACCGAAATCGGGCGTCTATGCCGTACGCGAGGGTCCGGTGCTGAGTCGCAACCTCAGGCGGGCGATCGTCGGACGGCAAGGGGTTTCGTTTCGCGCGCAGAAGCGCTTCTTGAGCCTCATCGGCACGGCGGATGGCTCCGCCGTCGCCTCTCGTGGACGCTGGGCGGCCAGCGGCCGATGGGCCTGGTGGTGGAAGGACTGGATCGATCGCCGGTTCATGGACCGCTTCAACCGGCTGCCGGTTATGCCCGATCCAAGCTGGCAGCTGCCGGATAGCCTCCAGGCGGAGGCGCCCGACGCCATGCGTTGTGGCGGTTGCGGGGCAAAGCTTGGAGCGAACCCGCTCATGCGCGTGCTAGGCCGTCTGCCGCCACAGACATACGGAGACGTCCGGGTCGGGATCGGTGACGACGCGGCTATCCTCGGCGCGACCGGTGGCGAGACGATTCTCACCGTCGACGGGTTCCGCAGCCTGGTGTCCGATCCGTACCTGTTCGGCCGCATCACGGCCCATCACGCGTTGAACGACATCATCGCCATGGGCGGTAAGGGTACGGCTGCGCTCGCCATGGCGACGGTGCCGTTGATGTCTGAAGTGCTGATGGAGGAGGACCTCTACCAGCTGCTTCGGGGTGCTGTCGACGTTCTGAACGCGCACGACGTGCCGCTGGTCGGCGGTCACTCGGCAGAGGGGGCGGAGCTGAGCCTGGGTCTGACGGTTGCGGGCAGGCCCGACGGGCCTACGTTGACCAAGGGCGGGGCGGAACCGGGCGATGCCCTGGTGCTGACCAAGCCGCTCGGAACGGGCGCGATTCTGGCCGGACACATGCGCGGTCTGGCGTCCTCGGATCGCTTGTCGGCGGCCATTGCCAGCATGGACTCGTCCAACGCGCCGGCCCTCGAGATCCTGCGCGGCTGCGGCGTTCATGCCGCCACGGACATATCGGGCTTCGGCTTGCTTGGCCATCTCGGCGAGATGTTGAGAGCATCAGGAGTGGGCGTTCGGCTCGATCTGAGATCGGTGCCATTCATCGACGGCGCCCTGGAGGCTGTCAGCGCCGGCGCGGTCAGCTCGCTGCAAGCCAACAACGAGCTCGCGCTGGGGGATTTCGCGCTGGAAGGCTGTGAGCCGAGCGATGCTGCCGTGCGCCTGCTCGTTGACCCGCAGACTTCTGGCGGCGTGCTGGCCTGCGTGCCGCAGGCCGAGGCCGATGCCTGCGTTCGCAAGCTAGGGGAAGCCGGTTACTCGAGGGCGGCCATCATAGGCGAATTGGGTTCGAACGGCTGGGTCGTTGCTGCGGAACGAGAGGCACGCCCCGTCGGCTAAGCGGCGAGACGACTACGCGCGTCGTCGCGTATGATTCGCGGTTTCGCATCGTTTGGGGGGAGTGAAATGAGCACCGAGCAAGACACCGACGTCATCCGCACCATCGTTTCTCAGGACCTGTTGGAAGTACTGGTCCGGGTGGGCCTGATCGGCATCATGCTGGTGATGAGCTTCCGGATATTTTCTCCATTTATCAGCGTTCTCCTGTGGGCGATGGTTCTCGCCGTTTCGCTGTACCCGGTGCATCTGAAACTTGCCGGCAAGATGGGTGGTCGGCAGGGGGCTTCGGCAACCGTCATCGTCATTGGCGGGATGCTGCTGATCGGCACGCCGACCATAGCCCTGGGTAGCCTCTTTGCGGGCTACATCCATGAAACCTACCAAGCGTTCGCGACCAATTCGGTCACCATCGACCCTCCCAATCCGGGGGTGGCCGAATGGCCCATCATTGGGGAGCGCGTCTATGCGGCCTGGTCGGCAGCGGCAAGCGACATGCCTGCCTTTATGGAAGAACTGCAGCCGCAGCTCGGCGTGCTGACGGATCGTGCCTTGAGCACGGCGGCCAGCACCATGGGGGATGTGCTGCTCTTCCTCGGTGCACTCATCATCGCGGGCATCATGATGGCGTTCGGCCAAACAGGCAGCGATGCCATGGGTCGGATCCTTAATCGTCTCTCCGGCCCGCAAAACGGGCCCCGCCTGCACAACCTCACCACGGCAACGATTCGATCGGTGGCGACCGGCGTGATAGGCGTTGCGTTCATTCAGGCGTTGCTGCTCGGGGTGGGATTCGCCCTTGCCGGCATTCCGGCAGCCGGGTTGCTGGCGGTGGTGGTGATGTTGGTCGGCATCGTCCAGCTGCCCGCAACGATCGTTACGCTCCCGGTAATTGCTTATCTTTGGTGGGGCGGTGATGCGTCCACGACGAGCAACGTCATCTGGACTGTCTATCTGATCGTTGCAGGCCTGGCAGATAACGTTTTGAAACCGATGTTGCTCGGTCGCGGCGTTGACGCGCCCATGCCGGTGATACTGATCGGCGCGCTGGGCGGCATGGTGTCCGCCGGCATCGTAGGTCTGTTCGTCGGCGCCGTGATACTCGCGGTGGGCTACCAGCTCTTCATGGACTGGGTCAATGGCGGCAGCGGAGCTCAAACGGTAGCGGAGGGCTCGGCAACAGAGGAAGAGGGCGGGACGGTCTCCGAATCCGGGGCCTGACACCATGTTCTCACCCGGCAAGTCGCCGACGGCGTCGGTGCTGGTGCTGCTGGGGGTACTGGCCGCGCAAACCGCCTGCACCGTCCTCGGGCCCGAGTATGAGGAGCCCGAGGTCGCGTGGCTGGGTGATTGGCAGACGGACCTCTATGGCCAGCTCAAAGCGCCCGAGGTCGGCACCCAATCCGATCTCTCGTTCTGGTGGACGCTGTTTGGCGATTCCACGCTCAACGCGCTGGTCGAGACCGCCAAGCAGGACAACATCGGATTGCGAGTCGCCGGGCTGCGGATCCTGGAGAGTCGGGCCGTCCTCGGGATCGCGGGGAGCGCTCGCTACCCTCAGGTCCAACAGGTAACCGGCGCGTTAACGTACGTGACCAGCCGTGAACATGGCGGCGCGTCGAACAACGGATCCACCGATCTGGCCAGCTACGACGCGGGCTTCGGTCTCGGCTGGGAGCTCGACTTCTGGGGCCGCTTCAGGCGCGGTATTGAGTCAGCGGACGCCGCTTTCTTTGCCTCGCTGACCAACCACCAGGATGCTCAGGTTCTGCTCAGCGCTCAGGTTGCCGACCTCTACTACGCGCTGCTCACCACCCGAATGCGGATCGGTATTGCACAGGCCAATGCGGAGATTCAGCGTCGCAGCCTGGAGATCACCCAGGAACTCTTTGACAGCGGGCAGGATTCCGAGCTCGACGTGCAGCAGGCGAGAACCCAGTACCTGACGACGCTCTCCACCATTCCGGAGCTGGAGATCGTCGAGGTCAAAGTTCAGAACGCCTTATCGGCGCTTCTCGGGCGCCCGCCGGGGGAGCTGCCCGAACTCGTCGACGTGCCCGATAGGTTGCCTGGCGTCGAGTCCTCCTCGATAGAGGCGATCCCGGCGCGGCTCTTAACGCGCCGGCCGGACGTACGCGCAGCGGCTTGGGGAGTGGCGGCACAGTCTGCGCAGATCGGGATCGCCCAGGCCGACTACTATCCCGCCATTGCCGTCGTAGGCACGGTGGGCTGGGCTGGAAACAGCCTCAGCGCCGCGCCGGATGTGGGTACACTGGCTGCGGGACCCGCGCTGACCTGGAACGTGTTTGACTATGGTCGCATCCGTAACAACGTTCGTGTCCAGGATGCCCGGCTGCAGCAGGCGATTGCCGGATTTCAGAACGCCGTCCTCCAGGCCGCCCGCGAGGTCGACGATGCGGCCATCGGTCTGGTCAAGACCAAGGAGAGGCAGACCACGCTCGGGAAAGCGGTTGTGTCGGCGCGCCGGGCGCTGGACCTGGCCCGGGTGCGCTACCGCGAAGGCTACAGCGACTTCCAGCGCGTGCTGGATGCTCAGCGAGCCCTGTTCGGGGCCGCTGAGCGAGATCTGGTTAACAAGGGAAACCACATCAGCGCCATCATCCAGTTCTACAAGGCGCTAGGGGGCGGCTGGACGGATACTCCAATCGACGAGCTGCTGCCCGAGCCCGTTCGGGAGAAGATGCGTAATCGGAGCAATTGGGGTGACTTGCTCGATGCGCCGCTGCCGGTGAATCAGGAGGGCCCCGTGCCGGCCGAAGGAGTGAAAACGCCATGAGCGAGCAAGAAAACGAGGCGGAACAGGCCGCGGAATCCCAACCGGAATCGGCACAGGCCGAAAAGGCCGTTAAACGAGGCGGTCAGATCGTCGGGCTCGTGATCGTCGTCAGCCTCGTCTGGTACCTCCTTGCAGACCGCTACACGCCGTACACCACCCAGGCAAGGGTGCAGGGCTACGTCATCGGGGTGGCACCAAAGGTGTCCGGACTCGTGACCCAGGTCTGGGCGCAGAACAATCGCGAGGTCCAGGAAGGTGAACGACTTTTCGAGATCGACCGCTCTCAGTACGACATCGCCCTGGGCAAGGCGCGCTCGGACCTCGAGAACGCTCGTCGACAGGTCGAGGCGGGACGCGCAGCCGTGGACGCCGCTCGTGCCAACCTTGAGGCCGCGGTCGCCAATCGGGTCAGGGCGGAAAAAGACTACGATCGTCTCCAGCGTCTTCACTCTCAGGATCCGGGGACGATCTCCACGCGGCGTCTCGAAATGTCCAGAGCGTCGCTAGACCAGGCGCTGGCCTCGGTTTCGGCAGCCGAGTCGAACGTTCAAGCTGCCATCGAGCAGATGGGTGGCGAGGACGAGGCCTCCAACGCCATTTTGCAATCCGCACGGAGTGCGGTCGCGCGTGCGGAGCTGGATCTGTCGAATACCATCGTCACGGCTTCTTCCCGCGGCGTGATCACGGATCTTCGCGCGGACGTCGGTCAGTTTGCCGGGGCGGGAAGCCCCGTCATGACGCTGATCGCCGTGCACGATCTCTGGATCAGCGCCGAGTTCACCGAGAACAACCTGGGGCACATGAGAAGCGGCACAGAGGTGGAGATTCTCTTCGACGTGGTGCCGGGCAGAGTCTTTTCCGGCAGGGTGCGCAGCATCGGCCTCGGGGTGAGCGCCGGCCAGTCTCATCCGCCGGGGACGCTGCCCACCATTGAGAACAACCG
>JABAHS010061384.1_pt2 | contig 31954 bp, 30 predicted proteins | sample 7062111 | NCBI WGS metagenome assembly JABAHS01 (sample SAMN14534600, study PRJNA622989) | marine sediment metagenome | biome: marine biome [ENVO:00000428]; feature: marine pelagic biome [ENVO:01000023]; material: deep marine sediment [ENVO:00002113]; isolation source: pool of 4 deep marine... | reverse complement strand
TTTTTGAGAATGCAAACCTTTATCAGCAAATATCTTAAATTATTCTTCAGGGACAATTAAGTTAAGTTCGACAAATGGCTTTTGTTTTTATATTGGTTACGACGGTGTCACCGAAGGAGTGGTTATCCTAAAAATAGGATTCAGTTTGGCTTATACAAATGGGCGATACAGGACTCGAACCTGTGACCTCACGGGTGTGATCCGTGCGCTCTAGCCAACTGAGCTAATCGCCCTTTTCTATGGGCTGTTGCGGGAAATCCGCACAGTGTTTTCAGCCTGTGGAGAATTTAGCCTGGCATGAACTGCGTGTCAAGCTTTAATTTTGATTCGCGGGACGTGGTTCGAGGCACGATAAGGTTGGTGATAAGGGGGCCACGTGATTTATGGTGTCGGGTCCGTCCATTAAGTCGGTTCTGTTGCGAGGAGGTTTGTTCGTCCGAGCTTGACTCCCTTCATACTCAAGAGGCTGTCTGCCATCTTATTGATTTGGCCCACCTGGCCACGAAGGACAATAACCTCCAGACAGTCGTGCGCATCAAGATGTACGTGCAGAGAGGAGATTGCATGGAGCAGATGCGAATGTTGTAATTCTATCAGCTTCTGCGGAACCATTGTTGCGTGGTGGTCATAGACCAGGAAGACCGCGCCGACCGCCGTGGCTTTGGGGTCGCTAAGCTGGTCACTGCTGAGTTGCCGGCGTATAAGATCGCGTATTGCCTCGGAGCGGTTCGGATAACCTTTTTTGGCAATCAGTTTGTCGAACTTCGCAAGCAGCTTCTTATCCAGCGACACTCCTATACGCTCAATTTGTTCCATTTTTTGCCTCCTGAAAATCTTCCCGTGTGTTCCGGGTCACTCATCCGGGGCCAATGATTATTCTTTGCTTGTTACGTAAATCGCCTGCTCTGCGAGCAGGTTAGGCGCTATTTTTACGGGGCTGAATCGGGTTTTAGCCAACGGAATTTTCTTTTCTACATTAATTCCCAGTTTCCTGCAGAACCTGTCAAAATCATTCAGCGATAAAAAGTGTATGTTCGGTGAATCATCCCATCCGAACGGAAGCTGTTTTGTTACCGGAGCTACGCCACGAAAGAACAACTGCATTCTGCACTGCCAATGAGCGAAGTTTGGAAAGCTGACGATTACCTTCTTGCCGACTCGAAGCAGTTCCAGAAAGACCTTCTGCGGTTCCTTAAGCGTTTGCACAGTCTGGGAGAGTATGACGTAGTCGAAGGTCTTGTCGGCGTAATAGCTGAGTCCCTGCTCAATATCCTGCTGGATGACCGGCAGTCGTCGGCAGATACAATCCAGAACAAGATCCTGGTCGAGTTCGATGCCTTCTCCCTTGACGTTTTTGTCTCGTATCAAATTGGCGAGCAGTTGTCCGTCTCCACACCCCACGTCGAGTACGGTGCTGTCCGGTTCGATAAGAGATTCAATCAGCTCGTAATCGGCACGGGCCCAGTGTGCCTGTTCGGGCTGTTTGAGCGCGGGCATACTACGGGTAATACAGGAGCATGACAGTTTTTCTCCGGCGGAGCGTGAAGTGGCTTTCAGGAAACAGCAGAAAAAGGTTCCGAGAGCGGACGACTCCAGTAAAAAGGCATCGTGGCCGTAGGATGATTCTATATTGAAATAGCTAACATCCTTTCGGTTGGCGGCCAGTGCATCCACTATTGCCCTTGATTGCTCAGGCGTGAAAAGCCAGTCACTTGCGAAACTGACTACGAGGAATCTGGATTTTACATTTTCAAACGCCTTTTGTAATGATCCATACTCTTTTTGCAGGTCAAAGTAGTCGGCGGCTTTGGTAATATATAGATAGCTATTTGCGTCGAATCTTTCCACGAATGTTTGTCCCTGATAGTCCAGGTATGTCTCGACTGCAAACTCGGAGTTGAAATCGTAACTATATTGGTCAGCATCCCTGAGTTCTCGACCGAACTTTTGACGCATACCCTGTTCAGAAAGATAGGTGATATGTCCAATCATTCGGGCAATTGCCAGTCCTTTATCCGGGCCTTTTTTGTCCTGATATTGACCGTTGGCAAAGTTTGCGTCTGCCAGTATCGCATTTCTGCCTACGGCATCGAACGCGATCGACTGAGCTCCAAGATGAGTGGTTGTGGCAATTGGCAGGGCGGCTTTAACAAAGTCGGGATATTCAATGGCCCACTGCAATACCTGCATTCCACCGATGGATCCCCCAATAACTGCCAGGAGTTTCTTTATGCCGAGCTTATCGAGGAGCATTTTTTGTACCCTGACCATATCGGCGATAGTTATAATGGGAAAGTCGAGGCCGTATGGCTTGCCTGTTTCAGGATTAATCGAGCATGGGCCCGTGGTGCCACTGCATCCACCTAAAAAATTCGAGCAAATGACATAATATTGATTCGTGTCTATACCCTTGCCGGGCCCTACCATAACGTCCCACCAGCCGGGCTTCTTGTCATCAGGGCTGTTGTAACCGGCGACATGAGCGTTTCCGCTGAGTGCGTGACAAATCAGAATGACATTATCCCCCGCCTCGTTGAGCCGGCCATATGTCTCGTATGCTACATCAATCGGGGCTAATTTCTTGCCGCATTCCAGGGTCAGAGGCTGTGAGGGCTCGGCGATCCGTATCGTTTGAGTCTGCACAATGCCAACCGATTTTTTCCCAATGTTTGCCATAGCAATAATAAGTATATCGGGAAACTTCCCTGTGTAAAGTACCTGAGCAAATTAAGATTTTGGCCGAAAGGGGTGTCCCGGAGACATACTAATTATTTATTTTTTCTGTCTAAAAAAATGTTTAAAAACCTTGACACCGTGAAATATAAGCCATACATTACGGTTGAGATACTTACAGTGCCAAGAGACCAAGGAAAACTTATCTGTATGTCATTGAGCGAAAGGAAGCATAAAATGGCTAAGAAAAGAAAAGTTGCGAAGAAGAAAAAGGCCGTAAAGAAGAAGTCGAAAAAGAAAAAAGCTGCGAAGAAGAAAAAAGCCCCAAAGGGGCTCTGGTCCAAAGCCGACATTAACCTGCTGAAAAAACTTTTCCCGACCAATCCCACTTCCAAGATAGCTAAGCAGCTGAAGCGCAAGACAGACGCGGTTAAAAAGAAAGCGTCCAGAATGGGACTTCGCAAGTCAAAGAGGTACCTGAAATCAATCGGCAGGGCTTAAGCTTTGCCGGGAGCTCTTCAGGGAAGCCGGCGGGATATTTTGCGTTTATAGCGAAAGAGGAGTCTTCCCAAGCGTGGATAGGAGCATTTTGGGTTACTCTCAGGGAGTCTGGATAGGCTGGTGACTTTAGGCATGTCCGGTTTGCTGGGGGTGGACATGCAGTTTTTAACTTTGTTTAGTCCAAAATTTTCTATCTTGCAGGGCCCTTTTCCCATTTATCCATAAGTCAACAATTAGATAATGCAATCTTTGCGTGAGAACATCGGAAGATGCAAAGTGGTGTTTGTCTTTGCGCCAAGGACTAATCGGCGTACAAAACCTTTGACATTTGTTTCCACTCCTGTTATTTTTAAGCGAGGTTTCCATAATATTTTTGTTTTTTGATATCAGGAGATTATTTTGAGGGTTCTTTCAGGTATACAACCGTCCGGCGGCCTTCATATAGGCAACTATTTTGGTGCAATGCGGCAGCATCTCCAACTCCAGACCGAGCACGATTGCTTTTATTTTATTGCCGACTACCACGCTCTTACGAGCAACCCCACACCTGCAGAAGTTGCTCAGCGTTCGCTTGATGTCACAATGGATTATCTTGCTTTGGGCTTAGATACGGAAAAAACCGTCTTTTGGCGGCAATCCGAGGTGCCTGAAGTTACGGAACTGACCTGGCTGCTTTCCTGTGTAACTCCGATGGGTCTTTTGCAGCGTTGCACGAGCTACAAGGACAAAGTAGCCCAGGGCCTGAGTCCCAATCACGGTTTGTTTGCATATCCGGTTCTTCAGGCCGCAGACATCCTGATTTTCAAATCGGACCTGGTGCCGGTTGGCGCCGACCAGAAGCAGCATATTGAGGTCACGCGGGATATAGCCATCCGCTTCAATAATGCTTATGGTGAAGTTTTTACCGTTCCGAGCGAGCACATCATCGAATCCGTAGCGGTTGTTCCTGGTACCGACGGTCAAAAAATGAGCAAAAGCTATGGAAATACCATTGAGATCTTCGAACCGGAAAAAATCGTCAGTAAAAAAGTTATGCGTATCGTTACCGACTCGACACCGGTTGATGAACCGAAAGATCCCGATAACTGCAATGTTTTCGCACTTTTGAAGCTGGTTGCCTCTTCCGAAGAGTTATCGGATTGGGAGAAAAGATATCGCGAAGGCGGTATGGGCTATGGTGAGGCTAAAAAACGCCTTGCAGAGCTTTTAATAGACTTTTTTAAGCCGTATCGACAAAAGAGGACCGAGCTGGAAGGTAATCTTGATTACGTCAAGAAGGTCCTGGCCGATGGTGCTGAGCGGGCGAAAGCCGTAGCATCCGGAGTCCTTGCTCAAGCTCGAAAGGCCGTGGGATTGGGAGCCTGACAATGGCGGATAAACTTGTTACAATAATGGAATTCGCAGATTATATTGAAGCCGAGATGGCGAAACAATTGCTTGAAGACTACGGAATCAAGTCAGTAGTGACCGAAAAAAATGCCGCAACTTTATATCCGGTATCGGGGACGGTAGGGCCGGAGTTGCAGGTTCTGGAAAAAGACGCGGAGCGGGCTCGTGAAATCCTTGAATCTCGTGAAGAACAGGGGCAATAATTGGTTGATTATCGTGTAAATCTTGACATATTTGCAGGGCCTTTGGATTTGCTGTTGTATCTGGTCCGCAAGGAAGAGGTCGATATTTACGACATCCCCATTGCCAAAATCACCGATCAGTACATTCACTATATTGAAATGCTCAAGAGCCTTGACATTGATTTAGCCGGCGACTTTTTGGTAATGGCCGCAACGTTGATGCAGATAAAATCAGCGATGCTCCTGCCGAAAGCAGAGCCTGAACAGATGCAGGCCGATGAGCTTGATGACCCTCGTGCCGAGCTAATCCGTCAGTTGCTGGAGTATAAGAAGTTCAAAGATGCCGCTAACCTTCTCAGTGATGCTGCTGCCAGCCAGAGTGAGCGTTTCCCACGTCCCGAGAGCGTAATCGAGAGTATTAATCCTGAACCTGAGCCTCAGATAGACATTGAAAGTGTGAGTGTCTGGGACCTTCTGGAAGCTTTTGCCTCGCTAATGCAGGCAACCGGCGCAGATCGTGCCATACGGCATATCAAGGACGATACTCCTATTGATTTGTATCAGATAGAGATTTTACACCGTCTGCAGGAAGAGGGGCCGATGAGTTTTGAACGTATCTTCGAGTCAAAACCCAACCGTGTTGTAATGATCGGATTGTTTCTGGCACTATTGGAATTGATTCGGGAAAAACTTGTTTTTGCCAAACAGATCGCTGCTTTATCATCGATATACTTGCGTCCATTGACCGATGAGCCGGCCGAAAAGGCTGTTCAAAAGGCCATCATAGCCCTTTCCCAGCCCGAGAAGGCCGAGCTGGGCCAAATCCAAGAGCGTAAGCAACCTCCCATTCCAATTGTCGAAATTCCGACGAAAAGCAAATCAGGGATTACTGCTGAGAAGCTGAGAGAGGAACAGGTAGGTCTAACCAAGGACGGTGGCCAGCAGGCAGGGGATTAGTATAGGGTTCATCTCCAGCCGTATTCCATAATAAGTGAGCAAACTACCTGATGTATGTGGCGTCTTGGAACATGCAGCGCCAAAACAACTATTGAGGTTCATAAAGTGCGTCCGGTTGCAGATAAGCTGAAGACTTAACCTTGCCCAAATATGTTACAACGTTAGATTTAGCAAAAATTCTTGACATAAATTCTTGACATATTATGCGTTTTGCATTAATTTCCGTGATTTGATTGTCCGTATGTGGCGGATGAGATAAGTTTTATAATATGTTTGGAGGTTTTTGTGACTAAAGAGCTGGCTCGTGAACTGATTAACGCAGGGGTGCATTTTGGGCACGGCGTGAGCCGATGGAATCCCAAGATGGCCCCATTTATTTTCGCAAAACGCGGTAATATTCATATTATCGACGTTAAAAAGACCTTAAAGGGGCTGCTGATAGCTCGAAAGCTCCTTGCCGAAGTGGTTTCATCTGGTAAAGACGTAGTTTTCGTAGGCACTAAGCGTCAGGCACAAAAGGCGACGGAGGCTGTCGCAAACAAGTGTGGGATGCACTATGTTTCTGAACGCTGGCTTGGCGGGATGCTTACAAACTTTAGAACTATACGTTCTCGACTTCAGAGATTACAACAGTTGGAGGCCATGCAGGAAGACGGAACCCTCGAGAGTGAGAGTAAAAAGCAGGCCTCGAGACTGAAGCGTGAGATGCGCAAGATAAAAAGTAATCTGGATGGTATTCGGAACATGTCTCGTCTGCCGGGTGCCGTTGTGGTGGTTGACGCCAGGAAGGAATATCTTGCTCTTCGTGAGGCCAGGAAGCTTGGGATTTCAACGGTTGGCCTTCTGGATACGGATTCCGATCCTGACACAGTTGACGTGGCGATACCGGCGAATGATGATTCAATCCGAGCGATTGATTTGATACTCAACGAGCTGGCCGCAGCGGTGGCGATTGGCAAGACGATGGTTTCAGTTCGTCCCGAACCGAAGCAACGACCGCGGCGGGTTCGCTCTAAGAAGCCGGGCCTGGCACGTGCGGATCAAGCTGAAACAGAAACCGTTGCCGTTGCCGAGGAGACACCGCCGAAAGAGGAAACACCAACAACTGCAGAACCGGCGGAAAAAGTTGAAATTGAGCAGCAAGAACCAGAGCAGTCCACCCCTTAGCGCGCTGTTTATATTAGCGTAAACAAGCAGCGCAATAAGTAAGACAGGAGATTTTAATATGACAGATATTTCAGCTTCAATGGTGATGAAACTGCGAAAGATGAGCGGCCAGGGGATGATGGATTGTAAAAGAGCCCTGCAGGAAGCAAACGGCGATGTCGAGCAGGCTATGGGGATACTAAGAAAAAAGGGTCTTGCAACTTTGGCCAAACGTGCCGAGCGAGAAACTACCGAGGGAACGGTTGTCAGCAAGGTGAGTGACGACGGCAAGGCGGCTGCGATGGCAACTCTTTGTTGCGAGACCGACTTTGTAGCCAAGAGCGATGACTTTGTAACCGCGGTAAGCGCTCTTGCCGAGGCCGCGCTGGCCTGTGAAGCCGATGAAGGAGTCGACAATATTCTTGAAACAGTCGTTGATGGAAAGAAGTTCAACGATATCCTGACTGAAACTGTCAGCAAGACAGGCGAGAAAACACAGGTCGGTGACTTTGCAAAATACAAGCTCGACGGGCCGGGGCTTATAAGTACATACATTCACTTCAATGACAAAGTCGGCACAATGGTTGAGATTGAAACCAGCGATGAAGCAAGCGCAGCTGCAGATATACTGAAACGAACAGCATCAGATATAGCGATGCACATTACCGCTACCAAGCCGCTGTCTCTGGATAAAGACGGGATTGATCCTGAAATGCTCGAACAGGAAAAAGCTATTTTCGCTGAGCAGGTTAAAAATAAGCCTGCAGAAATAATAGAAAGGATAGTTGAAGGCAAAATGAAGAAGTTTTTTGCCGAGAACTGCCTCCTGCAACAGCAGTTTGTCAAAGACACCAGTAAAACGGTTGAACAGGTTCTCACAGAAGCAGCTAAAGAAGCCGGAGGGGAAGCCAAAATAAAGAGATTTGTTCGATTTGAAGTCGGCTAAGAATCGTGCCTCGGCCGATGTATTAAATACGAGGTCGTAAATACATGGCAAAGAGCAAATATAGTCGTGTGCTGTTGAAGCTATCAGGAGAAAGTTTCTGCGGGCCCGGGGAGTTCGGGATTGACGGCTCATCACTTGAGTCATTAGCTAACAGGATATCGGAGATATGCAAGCTCGGGCCACAGGTGGCAGTTGTTGTGGGTGCCGGTAATTTTATAAGAGGAGAAAGTTTCTCCCAAACCAGCCATATCCCCAGAAATACCGCCGATTATATGGGAATGTTAGCTACTATCATAAACGCCTGCGCACTACAGGAAACACTTGAGAAATCAGGCCAACCAACAAGGGTCTTGAGCGCGATTGAAGTAGCTGCAATGTGTGAACCGTTTATTCGCAGACGTGCAATCCGACACCTCGAACTTGGAAGAGTTGCGATATTGGCGGCCGGGACGGGCAATCCATTCTTTACGACGGATACCTGTGCCGCTTTACGGGCAGCCGAGCTTGATGCGGACCTGTTGATAAAGGCGACAAAGGTCGACGGTGTCTACAGCGATGATCCCGAAAAGAACCCGGACGCCAAGCTGTTTGAAGAATTGACCTACGATGAGGTTCTTAAAAAAAATCTGAGAATACTGGACCATTCTGCCGTGAGTCTTAGCAGGGACAATAATATTCCGATCGTAGTTTTGAATATTTTCAAAAAAGGTAACATGGCGAAGGCCATTTGCGGTGAGCGAGTCGGGACACTAATCCGAAGCTCTTAGCGCATGAGGCGTTTTGCGAGGAACAAAACAATACGCGATACGAAATGGAGTTGTAGATGCCTACAAAAGAGATAGTCTCCGATAATGAAACCAAGATGAAAAAGGCGGTAGAATTCCTGCAGGAGGAATTAAAAGCGGTCCGGACGGGACGGGCTTCCACAGGACTGGTTGAGAATATGAAGGTCGATTATTACGGGACGCCCACGCCGTTGAAGCAGATGGCGACACTGGCGACGCCACAGGCAGATATGGTTGTGATTAAGCCGTTCGACCCTTCTTCACTCAAAGAGATCGAAAAGGCGATCAAAAACAGCGACTTGAGCATTGCGCCAATTATGGATGGCAAGCTAATCCGGCTCAATATTCCCTCTCTCAGCGAAGAAAGAAGAACACAACTCGTTGGCCAGGCCAAGCAGATGGGTGAACAGGCGAAAGTCAGTATTCGTAATATAAGAAGAGACGCAAACAAGCAGCTCGAAAAAGAACAAAAGAACAAAATTATCACCGAGGACGAGCTTGATAAAGGCAAGAAACAGGTCGACGATATCACCAAGGAATGTGTCGACCAGGTTGATGTAGTCGTGAAAAAGAAATCCGATGAGATTATGCTCGATTGACTTTGGCAAAAGTGTACAATTCATTAGTATCCTGTTTTCCTGAGCTTTTTTGCTCTATAGTTAAAACCATTTCTTAGTTTAGAAACAAATTTTTTAGGGGGATTAGATCATGCAAACCCCAAAAGACCCGAAAAAGGCGCCGCAAAAAAAGAAGAAGAAAAGATTACTCAAGATCGTGTCGGTGTTAGTAGTTTTTTTGATTTTGCTTGTGGTTATTCTTATACCTGTCCTAATATCCTCCGGGAAGGGGCGGGAAATAATACTGGCTAAAATCAACGATTCCATCGACGGCAAAACAGATTTTGCCAGTCTATCTATGGGCTGGTGGAAGGGTATTAAGGTCAAAGACGTTAGTTTTAACGACAGTTCCGGCCGGACGTCCGTTGCGGTAAAGCAAATCTCCACAAAACCTCACTATAGCTCCATTTTATTCGGGAGTATGTCGTTAGGAGAAACAATAATCGATGAGCCAAAAGTGGAGATAAATCTCAAGGCCCAACGGCCAAAAGAAACCGAGCAGCCTGAGAGAAAGACGACGACAGGAAAAAAATCAGCGCCAATTGTCCTGCCTGTAAATAAAGTAGATCTGGTTGTCAAAGACGGTAATTTGAAAGTGACGGCCCCACAGACAGGTACTGTTGAGATAGCGCAGATAAACTCGAAGGTGAATCTGCGGCCGCCGGGCGAGCGAACAGACTTTGATTTGGCTATGATTGTAGCTAAGCAGGGCAAGACTTCGAAAATAAGCACAGAGGGTCAAGTTAAACCGGGCGCCGACAAAGGCTGGACCTTCAAAGGCACAAGCGGTGATTTGACTGTTAAGGTCGACGATTTGGAACTTGGTTCGTTACAGCCGCTTCTTACCTGGGCCGGTGTTGAGATTGAGGCTGAAGGCAAGGTATCGGCAGACATAAAAAGTGAAATAAAAGACGGCAAACTTGAAAATCTAAGCGCCGATATCAAAGCCGAGAAACTCGATATAACCGGTCCATTTCTTAAGGGCGATAGATTGAAGACAAGCACCCTGGATGTCCAGGCCAAACTGGAACGTCAACAGAAAATGATACAAATAGAGAACCTTGAAATCACCTCCGACTGGCTGACAGCTCGGGCAACAGGCATGGTCCCCGCCACATTCGATTCGTTCTCTGAGTTTTTACAATCAGATTCGAATCTCAGCGGCAATTTTGACTTAGACGTAGCCCGGGTCTTTTCCCAGATGCCCAAGAATTTCAGTGTTAAAGAGGGCATGAAAGTAACATCCGGTAAACTTAGCGGGGCGGTTTCCACTTCGGCTAAAGCCGGGAAAAGGAAAGTTACCGGCAACGCAAATCTTGAAGGATTGAAAGGAACAGTTGATGGTAAAACCATAGCTCTTGAACAACCCATCACAGCCGAGGTTGAAATTACAGCAAAAAAGGATAAGATAGTCTTTGATAAGATGGATTTGGCGTCATCATTCGGTAACATAGATTGCTCCGGCACCAGCGAATTACTTAATTACACTGCCGATGCTGATCTATCCGCTCTGCAGGCGCAGTTGGGACAATTCTTTGATATGGGCAAATATCAGTTTGCCGGCCAAGCCGTCGAGAATGGAACGATAACCATGCAAAAGGGGCAGATTACCGCCGTCGGCACATCGACTATCAAGAATCTGGGCATAACTTCAAAAGATGGCGCGAGTATTTCTGAGCCGCAGGTCGATATAGGCTTTGACGTCGGTTATGACCGGAAAAACCGTATTGTCGGCATTAATTCTCTAAATACCACGGCAAGTTTCGGCCGGGTAGATATAAATGATGCTGTAGTTCCATTAGATACAAAGACTGATAAAAAAGTGGAGATGACCGTTTCTGCAAAAGTTGATTTACAAAAAACCAAACCCTATGCGGTAATGTTCACGTCTTTTCCGAAGGAGATGCAATTAGCCGGTTTCGCAGAATCCGAAGTCTCGATTATCGCCGAGCAGCAGGGATACCGTGTCGTAACTGATGCGACGGATATTGATAATCTAAAGGTGAACTATCCCGGGGAGAAGCCTTTTGAGGCAAACGAGGTATCAATCGCTTTCGACGCCGCGGTTAATCCCGAACAAAAAACCGTAAACTTGAGACAACTGGAGTTGATAAGCCCACAAATAAAGATTCATAAGGGTGAATTCAGCCAGGTCAGCACAGCCGGCAAAACCAAACTTAGGGGACGAGTCGACTGTGAATATGACTGGGCGGCCGTAAGCACTATAACGGGGCCTTATCTGCCGCAGGGATTGAAGTTGGAGGGACAAAGAAAAGATACTATCAGTTTTGATAGTGAGTATCCAACCGATCAAAAAGATAAATTGCTGGAGAATCTTAATACCAAAGCCAAGGTCGGATTTACAAAGGCAGAGTATATGGGATTGAATTTGGGGACTACCGAAGTCGATTTTCAAATCCAAAACGGCCTGTTGAAAATCGCTCCATTCTCAACAACAGTCAACAACGGCCAATTAAAATTTGCCGGCGAGGCGAATTTGAAAGACAAGCCTTCGCTATTAAAGACTACAGAGCCGATTCAGATAGCCAAAGACATTCAAATCAATAAAGAGATGGCCAGAAAGCTTTTGATGTATGTAAATCCGATTTTTGCAAACATTGTTGATGTTAACGGTGTGACAAACTTTAACTGCGAGCGACTTGCGATACCACTGGAGAAAGTGAACAAAAATGAGATCGAAGTGATTGGTACAATCTCAGGAGATAAGATTCGTCTGGAAGGTTCGGACTTACTGGTGAAGGTGCTTTCGTTAGTGGGCGGAAATGTTCGAGGGCAGGATTGTATTATGCATCCCACACGATTTGTCTTACAGAATGGCCTGCTTAAGTATGAGGACATGCAACTTGATGTCGGTGATAATCCGGTTAATTTCAAAGGCGTTATCGGATTAGATAAACGTTTGGATATGATTGTTACCCTGCCTTACACTATGAGTGGAAGAACAGTAAGGATCGGTGATAAAGCCGGCGACAGGATATCTCTGCCTCTCGGCGGCACTACCGATAAACCTGAACTTGACCTGGGCAAACTATTACAGGATCAAGCAATAAAGGGAGTGGAACTCCTTCTTGACAAACTGTTTGAGTAAAGGTCCCCCTCCCGGATTGACGACATTAAGGAAGGAGTCCACAAGAAGGGCCCCAAACTAAATAAAAGGTGCTTGAGAAACCATTTACAGTTGAAAGGGCCAAAAGATGTTAAAGAAGCTCTTGTCTACACCAACCACACAGCTTGGCAAGGCCAGCCGATTTGCGGTTTTTCAGATTAAACTTTGGTCGCACTGTGCACGGCTGCTGAGAAAGAACCGGGCGGGCCAGCAGGCCGCCGCCCTGTCATATCATACAATCTTCGGGATTGTTCCGCTGACGATTTTATTATTTTTAATATTTCGATTATTCCCGGCTTATAGTTACGTGGGGGAGGAAGTAAAAAATGGAATCTATGAGCAGCTTCATCTTTCAACTATTGAATACACACCGGACCCGGAAAAACCGGATGAAAAAGTAATGATCACAGAATATCTGGATGATATAGCCGGTAATTTCTTTACAAGATTGGATGAGGGTTCCATCGCGCTTTTTAGTTTCGTTATTGTTATCTGGGCGGCGCTGGCCCTTTTGTCAAGAATAGAAGGTGCATTTAACAATATCTGGCATGTTGCCCGGAGCAGAAGTTTTGTGCATCGTATGATCAATTATTGGGCGCTATTGACGCTTGGGCCGCTGCTTTTACTTGTTGGTCTTAGTATTTTCGCCAGCAAAAAATATGCTGCTCTACAGCAGATACAAGGAACCGCCTTGTCAAAATTTGGCCCGGTTCTTATGTATTATCTCGTCTCGACAGCAGCCTTTTTCCTTCTATATTTTATTCTCCCGAATACAAAGGTCAAAGCAAAGGCGGCCATTTGGGGGGCAGCCGTGGCGGCGTTGGTCTGGAGTTTTGCAAAGTGGGGCTTTGGGCAGTATGTTACTGAATTCATCCCTTACAGCAAGGTCTACGGGGTGATGGGGCTTATACCACTGAGCGTCTTCTGGATTTATATCACGTGGCTGATTGTGTTGTTCGGTCTTCTGTTGACATTTACCACTCAGCACTTAAAGAGTCTTGACGCCGCTGAGATTGCCGCTGCCCAGGAGACGGAGGAATATTTCATTGCCAATGACCTCACAGCCATCAATATAATCAGGGAGATTGCCATTGCCTTCGAGAAAAACGATGCTCCGGTCGAGGCTGAGGTTATATGCAGCAAATTGGATATTCCCGGCGAGTTCGGAGACAAGATTCTCAAGCATCTTGTCGACAGCGAGCTTATAGCCAGGACATCCGAGCCCAAGGCTGGTTTCCTGCCGGCCAAAGACCCGGCAAATATTAAACTGTCCGACATTGCCGAAGCTGTTGCGGCGGCAGGTTTTGCACAGTCGACGACCGATCAGCCGGAGGCTCTGCAAGAGATTACCCAGGACCAGCGAAACGCCCTTTCCCGGCACAATCTTAAACAAATCCTGGGTGACTTACAAACACCATCGAACTTTGACGATGTTGCTGAACGAGACAATGAAGCCTAAACTCACGGTATTTTTGAAGACTCAGCGATGCTTTGATGGCTTATGTGCTCTTAGGCAGGCTGAATTCTTTTAATAGCATATGCTTAGAGTAATTTTATAACGGTAGTTGTGGCATTATAGATGAAGAACAGGCCGAAGCCAAACAGCACCAGTGAGCAAATCAACAGAACGATACGTTGATTCCGTGGACCGAGGAGCTCTGAACCCTTAAAACTTGCCCATGACAACGCACTTAACCAAATTAGGTCGCACAACCAGTGCACAATTGCGAACAACGCAAAGGCCCATATCCCGAAGTTAGCCGCAGTCATCGCAAGGTTTAAACCCACACTGGCCCACCAGATTAGAAAAAAAGGATTGCCTGCCGAGAGTACTATACCGGCTACAAGGGGGCCACTGCGAGTAACTTTTACTTGCTGTTCCTGTGTTCGACTTAAACTTCTTATCATCTGAATTGCCATAAACAACAGAACCACGCCGCCTGCAAATCCAATCACAATTTTGGTGGAGGTGGATTTAAGTATTGTGTCCATTCCTAATGTAATCAGAATTATCAACGGAAACTCGACAATACCGTGCCCTATTGCCATAAGTGTCCCGGCAAAGCGATTGCGCGCCCCCGATGCGATAGCGGCGGCAGTAACAGGGCCCGGCGCCATCACACCTGAAAGAGATATCCCGACCACCTTTGCTAAAAAAAGTATCAATTCCATGAAGTTGTCAGCTCACTCGCCGATGATTTTCACGAGCACCCTCTTTTTTCTTTTGCCGTCGAATTCACCGTAAAATATCTGCTCCCACGGTCCGAAATCGAGCTTTCCCTCGGTGACGGCCACAACTACTTCTCTGCCCATGACGCTGCGTTTGAGATGTGCGTCGGCATTGTCCTCAAAACCGTTATGCCGATACTGCGAGTATGGTTTTTCCGGTGCTAATTTTTCCAGCCAAACCTCGAAGTCATGATGCAGACCGGATTCGTCGTCGTTGATAAAAACGCTGGCGGTGATGTGCATGGCATTGCAGAGCACAAATCCTTCCCTGATTCCGCTTTCAGACAGGCATTCTTCAACCTCAGGCGTGATATTGATAAACTGGCGTCTGCTCCTTGTGTCGAACCATAGTTCCTTTCTGTAACTTTTCATAATGTCTTTTACTCCAGAAATTTATATTACGAGCGTGATTCTAACATGTTTTGCTCTCTGCCGGAATAACATCTTGAAGATTTACCGATTGAAAAGTATGTTAGTGGAAGCATATTTTGTGAAAGAAACTCAAGATTGAAAATTCATCATATTAAAAAGGGGTGCCTTATGATGAAAGATACAATATTCTGGGATGTTGACACGCAGTTCGACTTTATGCGGCCGGAGGGTAATCTTTATGTTCCTGGAGCAGAGAATATTATCGACAAAGTCAGCGAGGTACGGAAGTTTGCCCTCGAGAACGGTTTTTCCATTATTGCCGACGTTGACTGGCACAGCCCCGATAACGAAGAGATTTCTCAGGCGCCGGATTTTAAGCAGACCTTTCCTCCGCACTGCATGGCCGGCGAGCCCGGCAGCGAAAGAGTCGGATATCTCGGTGAACTGCCCATCGAATATGTTGACATTCAAGAGGTGGACACCGGAGTCCTGCAGGAAATAATCAATAAAGACCAGTTTCATATTGTCATAAGAAAGCAGAGCGTTGATGTTTTTTCAAATCCCAACACGGACGCACTTGTCGAATTAGTCAGGCCCGGGGCCGTCGTAGTTTTCGGTGTCGCTCTTGATGTTTGTGTCTACTATGTCCTGAAGGGCCTTAACAAGTTTCCGGGTATAAGACTTTCTCTACTTGAAGATGCTGTCAAAGGCCTTCAAGTCAGACCGGACGAAGAAATATTCAATGAACTGAGGGAAATGGGGGTTACAATGACGCAGCTAAGCGACTTTAAGAGGCAGCTAATATGTGGCTAATTAAAGATAGTCCCGGCCTTCTTACAGATCTTTACGAACTGACCATGGCTCAAGTGTATTTCAAAGAGCAAATGTCTGACACAGCCTATTTTGAAGTTACGATTAGGAGGCTGCCGGAGAATTGGGGTTTTTTTGTGATGGCGGGGTTGAGCGAAATTCATTCATATCTTCGTCAATTTCAATTTTCTCAGGCAGATATTGATTATCTTCGTTCAACCGGAATATTTTCTAATGATTTTCTTGAATATCTTGCAAGCCTTAAACCTGAAGTAGAGATACGGTCTTTGCCTGAAGGCACCGTGTTTTTCCCCAACGAGCCTGTATTCGAGGTGGCCGGACCGCTTATTTGTGCACAGTTGCTGGAAAGCTACGTTTTAAACATACTCGGTTTTTCGATCGTCACAGCGAGCCTTGCGGCAAGAACTTCAATCCCTGCAAACGGTATTGGTGTTATAGATTTCGGCCTGCGACGCTGTCAGGGGCCTGTTGCATCTGTCCGTACAGCAAGGGCGGCCCAAATCGCGGGCTTTCGGGCAACGAGTAATGTGTTCGCCGCAAAAGAACTGAATTTCACACCTGCAGGGACAATGGCGCATTCATTTATTCAGGTTCACGAATCCGAAGAGAAGGCCTTTCTTAGATTTGCCGAGCTTTATGGTGAAAATTCTATCCTGCTTGTAGATACGTACGACTCGATTGAAGGGATAAAAAAGGCGGCCGATGCAGCAGGGCGAATCCTAAAAGAAAAGGGTATACAAATAAGGGGTATTCGTATTGACAGCGGTGATTTAGTCGAGCTGAGCAAATTTGCCCGAAGACACTTCCAGGAAAAAGAAGTGTCATTCCTGAAGATTTTCGTAAGCGGCGACCTTGACGAATATAAGATTGCAGATCTGCATGAGCAAGGCGCGCAAATAGACGGCGTCGGCATCGGGACACGATTTGCGGTGTCACGGTTCGTACCTGCTATTGAGATAGTCTATAAAGCCATTCAGTATGGAAACAAGAAGTTGTTCAAAACATCGCCCAATAAAAAAAGTCAGCCCGGCAGAAAGTCAGTCATCAGAGTAAAGGATAAGCTCTACAAAAAGGACATCGTTTCGCAGTTGCAATCTCATCCGGATGACATATTGAAACCGTTTGAATCACCGGAACAGATACAAGTTGTGCAAGAAAGGCTGGCTACCGAGCTTTCCAGCCTGGATGAGGCGATAAAGAAAATCAGGAATCCCGGGAAGTATATTGTCGAGTTTGCTTTTTAGAAGACATCAGAATTGCTATTGATCGGCAAGGAGTTTTTTGTAAAGTTGCTCTATTTTGTCGACCATAGTTTTCGGCTCGAATTTTTCTTTCACAAATTCCCTGCCCTGTTTTCCGAGCCTTTCTCTGAGGTTCTTATCTTCTATCAATTCTGCGCAGGCCTTTGTTAGTTGTTCGATATTTTTTGGTTCGATAAGCCGGCCCGTGTCTTGGTTTACCACTTCTTTTGCGCCGTCGACGTCGAATGAAATAGCCGGTTTGCCGCAAAGCATCGCCTGGGGCAAAGTGCGTGCAAGGCCTTCCCGAAGCGAGCAGTGGACGAGGATATCCGATGATTGTATGGCAAGCGGAATCTGACCGGGCGGCAAAAGACCTGTGAATTTGATTTTCTCATTCAAACCTAATTGGCGAACCTGCTCTTTGAAGCGGTCGGCAAGGTTTCCATCTCCGACAAACAACCAGAGGGCATTGTCAAATTGCTTCGAGAGCTGTTTTGCCGAGTCAATAATGTATTTGTGACCTTTGAGCATAAAGAGCCGGGCAATTGTGACGAGTACAATCGCATCTTCGGGGATTCCGTATTTCAGACGGAAGGATTTTCTTTCATCTTCCGGGACCGGATTTAGAAAAGCATCTTCTTCTATGGCCGAATAAGCAGTAACGTATTTTTCTCTTTGGCCAATACCAGCCGCCAATGCCTGTTCGGTCATCGCGTCGGCGACACAAATGAAAGAATCCGTTCTCTTTGCGGCAGATTTTTCAACGGCGATGTAAAATTTGTTGAGCCACTTACTTTGATACGGGTGAAAGGCCAGGCCGTGAATCGTATGAACAACGGCCGGTACATTTTCCGCCCATTTTCCTTTTAGGCGATGAGCGGCAAACCTTCCTAATATTCCCGCCTTGGCCGAATGTGTGTGAACGATGTCGGGTTTTAATCTTTCGAGATGTTTTTTGATTTGAAAGTAGCTTATTGTGTCGTATAGGGGGCAGATTGCGCGAATCATTTTGGGAACAACGATTACGTCATATTTTTCATTTTTCGTCTGATTGAAAAGCTGGCCTTCGGGTCCTATGGCCGGGCCTGTGATAAGCGTGACGTCGTGTCCCCGCTGTGCCAGGAGTTTGCAGGTAATAAGGGTGTTTTCCTGGGCTCCGCCGAGTATCAACCTTGTTATTATATGAACGATTTTCATTGATATGTAGATGAACTCAACTTATTATACTCTTGAAGTTTTTCCCACGTTTTTCCGAAATCCTTTGTGTGCAATTCCTCTAAATCCCCTTGTCTGTCTCTAATAATCATTACACCCAATCCATTTGCGTCTATCTGGATTTCGTCAATAAATCCGTACATGTCGCCTGTATACTGAGCCTGCTCCGGATTTCCATTCCAAGTATACCATGTTTTCCCACCATCAGTCGTGACCGAATAGACCCAACCGATAAACATGTAAACGACTTGTTTTTTGATTTCTTTTATTTGGTCTTTCGGAATCTCAACTGGATCATCAAACAGAATTGTGAATATTGGTTTCCAAACATCTGAATTTTTACTCTTCGCTTCGTAATCATAATACGCACCGGGAACAAAAAGGAGAAATCCCTGTTGGTGTCGTGCTTCTACTCTAATACTAAGATTGCTACCTTCAAAAAAATAAGATTCGAATAATTCTCCCTTCTTAGGTTTCAATACGTAACACAATCCTATTAGCAGAAGAAATATTGTTATTACAATAATAAAGCTAATCGTTAATTTTATATCCTTCTTCTTTATCTCAAACAAAAGATTGTCAATGATTCTTAATTCCAATTCATCTTTTAGTTCTTTTTATACTTAATCCACATCAGGCACAGGCCTTCGGCCGGAGCGATTGGGCCTGCTGCAGTTCGGTCTTTTGCCGCAAGAATTTCGTTTATCTTCTCAGGTTTCAGCCTATCTCTGCCGACCTCGACGAGAGTGCCGACGATGTTTCTGACCATATTATATAAAAAGCTGTCGCCTTCCACATCAATGTATACCCAATCGTCATTGCGGTCAACATCGCATCGAAAAATGGTTCTTACTGAGGTCTGTCGCGTGTCTGCGGCGGCGGCAAAGGATTTGAAATCCTTTTTTCCGATCAGCATGGCCGTCGCCTGACCCATAGCGGCTATATCAAGTTTTGCGGGCAGATGCCAGCAGTGCTTTATCTGGAGGACCGGCCGGAGTTGGCCTGTAAAAATCGTATAGCGATATAATTTGCTTTTGACATCACCCATCAGGTCAAAGCCCTGTGGGACTTCAACGGCTTCGGCAACTGCAATTTCGGGAGGTAATCTGTGCGTAATCACCCTGGCGAGATTTTCGACCGGTATGGACGAATCGATTTGCACAAGAGCGATTTGACCCAGGGCACTTACACCTGCATCGGTTCTGCTTGCTCCGAACACTCTGACTTCTGCGCCGACCAGTTCCCGGATTGCCTCGGTAAGCGTACCCTGAATGGTTCTTACTCCGGGCTGGATTTGCCAGCCGTGATATTCGCTGCCGTCGTAGGTAACCGTTAGTTTTATATTACGCGTGCCCATTAAGGGGCGATTATAGTAACTTTTCTGCGATTTGGACAGCGTTAAGGGCTGCGCCTTTTCGCAACTGGTCGCCGGCGACCCAGATATTTATGCCGCGATTGTCGGGTATAGATTGATCCTGACGTATTCTGCCGACGTAAACATCGTCTTTGCCTGTTGCGTCAATCGGCATTGGAAAACGATTATTTTCGTGGTCATCAATCAACGAGACTCCCGGTGCTGTATTGAGCAGGTCCCTTACCTGGTCGGGCGTAATCGGATCGGTAAACTCAAGGTTTATACTCTCGCAGTGGGCCCTCAATACGGGGATACGAATGCAGGTACATGTAACTGCGATATCGGGACAGTCAAAAATCTTCCTGGTCTCTTTTATCATTTTGACTTCTTCGAGGTTGTAACCGTCAGCATCGAGAGCCGAGTTATGGCTGAAGACATTAAACGCTATTTGGTAGGGGAAGGCCTCGCAGGTCGGTTCTTTTCCGTCGAGAATTTCTCTGGCCTGATCCTTCAACTCACGCATCGCTTTCATCCCTGCCCCACTGGCGGATTGGTATGTGCTGATAATCATTCGTTTTACCGGATTTGCCTTATGCAAGGGCCATACCGGCACGATGGCGATAATAGTCGAGCAGTTTGGATTTGCGATTATGCCGTTGTGTTCCTGGATTTTTTGTGGATTGATTTCCGGAACAACGAGCGGGACATCCGGTTCCATTCTAAAGGCCGAGGTGTTATCGACTACGACCGCGCCGGCTTCTACTGCGGAGGGTGCAAATTCTTTGCTCCTGGCCGCTCCGGCACTGGACAGCAGAATATCAACACCGTCAAAGCTGTTTTTAGTCAATTCTTCGACGGTATATTCCTGATTTTTGAATTCGATTTTCTTACCAGCAGAACGGCTGCTTGCGAGCAGTTTGAGTGAATCAAACGGGAAATCACGCTGCTCTAAAATTTTCAGAAATTCCTGTCCAACGGCTCCGGTCACACCGGCAATTGCCAAATTACAACCCATATTTATTTCTCCTGGACTACCTTTCAAACATAAACGACTAATCTTACAGTAAGTCGCAAACTACTATCACATAAGTAAGGGCAGCCGATGTTTCAGGACTGCCCACGACACTTTCAAAGTCAAAACCGGCAAACAGTATAATACTTGTGCCGGGAAAACACAATAGAATAGAGAACCGATTATCAAAAATCGCTATTTTAGGGCAAAAAACAGGCCAACAAGCATCTTAGCTGTTGGCCTGTTTTGCTTTTACCCAAAATAGTATGGGGTTTTTAGCGTTACTCATCATCCAGTTTCAACACAATGAATCTGGTGTAACGTCCATCATTGACTAACAGCAACACGCTTCCATCTTTCCCGGCCTTTTTAATGGCCTCATCAAATTCCTTGGTGTTTTTCACAGGCTCCCGGTTTACTTCCATAATCAGCATCCCGACAGCGATGCCTTTCTCGGCAGCTTTGGAACCAGCCTCAACGCCGGTGACGAGAACACCGCTGAGTTCTTCAAAGCCGAGTCTTTCAGCATATTCATCTGTGAGATTTTTAACAGTAAATCCCAGGTTCAGGCTTGTCTCTTTTTCCTCATCTGAGGCTTTGTCCTGTGAGGGGCGTCTTTCGAGTTTGGCCGAGAGGGTTTTTCGTTTTCCGTCACGGAGTACGACTATTTTTACTTTGGTACCGGGTTTGAGCATAGAGACGCGGTTAAGGAACTCATTGCCATTCTCAACCGGTTTTCCGTCAAGCTCAATGATGACATCATATCGCTTCAATCCTGCTTTCTCCGCGGCCGAGTCTTTAAGAACATCTGCTATGGCTACGCCTTTTGTATCTTCATCCAATCCTAAAGTGGAGGCGGATTCAGGGGTTAATTCTTCATACCAGATACCAAGGTACCCTCTTTCCACTTCGCCCTTTTCGATTATTCGCTGATAAACAAACTTTACCATATTGATGGGAATAGCAAATCCAATCCCCATATATCCACCGCTCTGAGAGATAATAAAGGTGTTGATTCCGACAACCTTGCCGTCAAGATTAAGCAGCGGACCGCCGGAATTGCCGGGATTTATCGCAGCATCGGTCTGGATGTAATCTTCAAACGTGGCGAGACGGAAACCGCTTCTTCCTTTGGCACTTACGATGCCGGCAGTTACGGTTTGGCTAAGACGAAAGGGATTGCCGATAGCAACGACCCATTCGCCAACCTCAAGTTTATCAGAGTCGGCCAGTTCGAGATGGGTAAGGTCCTTTGCGTCGATTTTTATTACGGCTACATCCGAGTCCGGGTCTGTGCCGATAACCTTTGCCTCAACCTCGGAATTTTCTTCCACTTTGACCAGGACTTTATCGGCGTCACCGACAAGATGATTGTTTGTCAATATATAGCCATCAGCGGATACGATAAAGCCGGAGCCCTGTGCTCTCTGCTGGTACTTGCGCTGCCGGGGTTCACGCCGCCGAGGGGAATACCAGCGGAAGAAACGGTCGAAGATGTCATCCTCAAACGGATCAAATTGTTCGCCAAAAGGCCATTCCCTCATAGTCGGCTGGTCGTATGTGATAGTTTTTTCGGCCTTTATGCCAACCACGGCCGGCGAGGCCTCTTCGGCGATTTTGGCAAAGGCCTTACTGACCTGCCGCAAAGCATCTATACCGGCATCCTCGGCAAGGGCAGATAGTGGGGCAAGGACAATTAGAAATACGAACAAAACTGAAATTATGCGATAATGCGTACAAGTCTTTTTCTGATCTAAGCTTATAGTTCTCATTGTAACCTCCATATCCTATATTTTTGAACAATCAACCTAACTATCAAAATACACTATTCGACAACAGTAACAGACAATTTTAGTAATTTTAATACGATTTTACGGCCAATAAGTTCAAAATGCCAATGGTTTTTGTGTTAAGGGAGCCAGGAACCAGCGATCTAAGCGCAGATGTTTCTTTCCGGGCACTTGGGGACTCGGCTTTAATATTTATAGCAGAAAAGCCCCGATGTGAGGAAATACCTCGCAGCTATTATAGATTTCGTCTATAGCTTATGTATTTCATGAGGTCCCCGTACACCGCCGAAAGGCGTCTTGAAGGTGTGTAAAAGGCGTTTTTTCCAGATGGATTGTAACTAAATTGTTCAAAAATGCGTATATATTTATATAATAAGCAGTGGGAAATTAAATATTTTCTCATTCTCAGTTTTTTCTCAGGAAAGGTCTTAACGTGAAGAAATGGCACATAATTATTATCACGGTTGTTGTATTGGTGTTATTTGTTTTGGGGGTTGGAATTCAGGCCTTGATAAGAATCAAGGCTTTCGGTCTTTTAAGCAAGGGCATTGTGGTTCGTGTTGAACAGGCTCAGAGAGGGGAATTAATTGAGTTTGTCAGTGCTCCCGGCGAGATTGAACCCAAGACAAAGGTGGAGATAAGCGCAAAGGTCATGGCACGGATTGTAGCCTTGCCATACGAGGAAGGTGATGTCGTGACCTGCGGTAATCCTGATGCGAATCCACCGGTCCCGGCATCTGAGCTGGTGCGCCTGGATGCAAAGGATTTGGAAAGCCAACTGCTTTCGGCCCAGGCGGGTCACTCGGCCCAGAAGGCCCAAATCGAAGTGGAAAAATCAAGGATCGCCGGTCAGCAGGCGGGTCTTGTGGGCCTTGAGGCTTCACTTAAACAGGCCGAACGTGACCTGGAGCGCCAGAAGGGACTGCTTGAAACCCAGGATATCAGCCAGGCCACTTTTGACCAGACCCAGCTTAAGGTTGACGACTTCAAGGCACAATATGACGCCGCCAAGCACACGCTGGAAGCGGCGAAGTTGAATTTAATCGTGTTGAAACATAATCTTGAGGCGGCTGACGCAAGGATTACCCAGGCAAAAGAGGCCCTGAGCTACACGACTATCACCTCGCCCATGGATGGTGTAGTGACACGCCTTAATGCCGAAGTCGGTGAGCTTGTGATTACAGGGACGATGAACAATCCGGGGACGGTGATAATGGAGGTAGCAGACCTATCCCAGATGCTGGTTGTGGCTCAGGTTGATGAAGCAGACGTTGGAAAAATGAAAGTCGGTCAAAAAGCAAAGGTCCACGTGGATGCCTTTTCCGACAATGAATTTACCGGCGTTGTTGATTCGATTGCTTTGGCGCATACAATGTCACGTACCCTGACGAAATACTTCAGGACCGAGATATTGCTTGATACTGCCGACCAGAAGCTGTACTCAGGCCTGACGGCGCATGTGGATATTGAGACACACAAACACTTCGATATACTTAAAGTGCCCACTCAGGCGGTGCTGGGCCTTGAGGTGGACAATCTGCCTCTGGAGATTCGGGAGAATTCCGCCCAGGTGGATCTTGCCAAGACTTTTGCGACGATAGTGTATCGTTACGTTGACGGCAAAGCGGTAGTTACGCCCATTAAGATTGGACAAAGTGACATGACTCATACCATAGTAAAGGAGGGTATCACAGTCGAAGATAAGATAGTAGCTGGTCCTTATAAAGTGCTCGAAAAGCTTGTGCACGGCCAGAAAATACGAGACGAGCGAGAATTACAGTTAAAAAAGAAAAAGAAGAATGCCAAAAGGGCCACAACCGGGGCTGATGCGAACCAGTCAAAAGATGACAGAAAAGGCTGAAAAGCTAATAATTCGGCTTCAAAACGTCACACGGATTTACAAAGTCGGTGTGGAACATATTCATGCGCTTGATGGAATCAATCTGGATTTAAGCGAAAATGAGTACGTAGCGGTGATGGGGGCCTCCGGGTCAGGCAAGAGTACACTGATGAATGTCCTGGGTTGTCTGGACAGAGCGACTTCAGGGTGCTATGAGCTGGACGGGCAGGACACCACGAAGATGAGCGATGCAACACTGGCCCGTGTTCGTAATGAGCGAATCGGATTTGTTTTTCAATCCTTCGAGCTGCTTGGGCAGTTAAGTGCGCTCAAGAATGTTGAGATGCCGTTGATTTATTCACGAAACGGCTGGTGGTCCCGGCGCAGCCTGGCTAAAAACGTCCTTGAACGAGTCGGGCTAGGAGACCGGATAAAACACAAGCCGAATCAGCTTTCAGGGGGCGAGAAACAACGCGTGGCCATCGCACGGGCCCTTGTTTGCAATCCCAGCATCCTTCTGGCTGATGAGCCGACGGGTAATCTCGACAGCAGAACAAGCGAGGGCATTCTCGATCTGTTTGACAAACTTTATCGCGAAGGACAGACAATCATTATAGTAACTCATGAAGAACATGTGGCACGCCATGCTAAACGCATAATTCACATGAAAGATGGACGGATTTACCGAGACGTGCCGAGAGACCAGGTCCCGGCATATAAAAATACTATGCAGAATAATGCGAGGGGGGAGCCTGAATGGAAGCCATGATACGAGTGTTCGCGGCTTTTTTCCGCCTTTTTTACCAGAGTGTTTACCTTGCACTGGGGCAAATCTGGACCAACAAAACCAGGTCGATACTTACAACCATTGGCATCGTTATCGGGGTCGCCTCTGTAACGGCAGTTATTGCGGCTCTTACCGGGCTCCAGGCCAAGGTGGAGGCTCAGGTAGAAACCTTTGGCACTAACACCATATTTATTTTACCCACGCGCCCTGATAAAGGGTCAATGCGTCATGCATCGTGGTGGACTATCCGGTTTTTGCCTGAAAACTTTGATGATATGCTTGAACATTGTCCTTCCGTGGCACGATTCAGCCGGATAGGCGGGGTCGGGCGATATACAGCCCATTACCGTGAAAAGTCGGTCGAAAATGTTGAAGTCACGGGTATCGAGCCAGCTTTTCATGAGATCCAAAACCGGTCTGTTGAAATCGGCCGAAAACTTTCCGTAATTGATAATATACAGGTGCGTCCAGTGTGTCTGATCGACCCCAAGCTTCGTGATGAACTTCGTCTTGACCGAGATTGTATCGGCCAGACAATTCGGATAGGACATCATGCCTTTAGCATCGTCGGTGTTATCGAAGGCCAGCCTGAATTGCAGTTTGGTGAAGGTGGCCAGGAGCACTATGAGGTATTCGTTCCTTTTAAGACGACCTTCAAAATGGGAAAGCCGTGGATTGCTGCTTTTGCAGCAAGCAAGGGGACCGAAGTTACAGAAGAGGCCCAGGCAGAGATAAGCTTCTTCCTTCGGCGCACACGTAATATCAAGCCAGGTGAACCGGACACATTTCGGGTTGAGTCGGTTAAAAGGTTTATGGATACATTCAAAAGTATAGCACTGATGGTCACACTTGTGGCAGGTGGTATCGTGGGTATTTCTCTACTGGTCGGGGGGGTCGGGATTATGAATATTATGTTGGTCTCGGTGTCAGAACGTACGAGGGAAATCGGACTTCGTAAAGCGGTTGGGGCCAAAAAAACTGCCATTCTGACTCAGTTCCTGATTGAAGCGGTGGTATTGTGTTTAATCGGAGGCCTTGCAGGTGTTGGTATTGGCCAGTGCCTGACGATGATAATATCGGGGATAAATCCCGTTCTGGACATGGTGTATATCCCGGCCTGGGCAATATTACTATCATTTAGTTTTGCCGGGTCCGTTGGTATCTTTTTTGGCATGTTTCCTGCAATCAAGGCCGCCAGGCTTGACCCTATTGAGGCACTCAGACATGAATAATCAATTCTCAATTATTAAGTATTGGTTTGTAGTTATTGTTAGTTTCGGATTATTTCTATTTGCAGGCTGTGAGCAGATGCCTGCCGGCGAGCAGTATTATGAAATCAAGGTGCCACCTGAAAAGCTGAGACAAATTGAGACACTCGATTTAGAGGAGGCCAAAGTTGATGAAAGCGACCGCCCTGATGTAAATGAAGCTGAAGTTCCGGCGAAAGAGCTTGATCTTACACTCGAGCAATGTCGGGCCCTGGCGATGGAGAACAATCTTGACCTTAAGGTGCAGCTTATTAATCCTACAATTGCCGCTGAGCGGGTCAGTGAAGAAGAGGCCCGGTTTGAAGCGGCGTTTTATTCCAATATAAATCATTCCAAAACAGATGTACCCAGTGTATCGTTTCTTGACCAAATTACAGGCTCGCAGGCAGATCATACCCGAACGAATCTTGGTGTTCAGGTTCCTTTGCGAACCGGAGGGTCCTTAACTTTCAATTTGGCTGACAGTCGGACCAAGACGAATGCAGAATTAGTAAGTTTTAATCCTTACTATGCTTCAGGTCTTTCGGCTTCGATTAGTCAACCACTACTTCGAAACGCCGGCGACAGGACCAACAAATACGCTATTCGTATCGCCGAATACGAGCGGCAGGTAAGCGACGCCCAAACGAAACTTGAAGTGATACGTGTTATTGCTGCCACTGACCGCGTTTACTGGCGACTTTATGCAGCCAGAAAAGAACTTGAGGTCAGGAAAAAACAGTATGAATTGGCTGAAGTTCAACTTGGACAGGCACGGCGATTTGTCAATTCCGGAGAGAGGGCCCAAGTAGAGATTGTTCGGGCTGAGGCCGGTGTTGCGCAACAGCTGGAGGCCATTATTATTGCAGAGAATAATTTGCGTGACCGGCAGCGCGGCCTTAAGCGGATAATTAATAAAAAGGGCCTAGAAATGCAAACACCTACTGTTCTGATACCGGCTACCAAGCCGGACCCAGTTCCTTATGAATTGACCAGGCGGCCGTTGGTAGGTCAAGCTATTGAAAATCGTATGGAAATGCTTGAACTGGAGCTGAAAATCGCTGAGGATATCATTACGATTGATTACATGCGCAATCAGACACTTCCCCTGGTTACACTGGATTATACTTATAATATTAACGGCCTGGGGGAAACGAGGGATGATTCGTTTGATTTACTTTTCGATAAGAGGTTTGAGGACCATCGATTTGGCCTGCAGCTGTTGATACCGTTGGGAAATGAGGCGGCCAAGAGCCGTTTGCGTCAGGCGTTTTACCAGCGGAGGTTACGATTGGCCACACGCGACCGTCGCAAAACACTTATAGAAAATGAGGTACTGAATGCCGTTGACCAGCTTGAGGCGAACTGGCAGCGTATATTGGCAAGCAGACAAAATGCAATCCTGGCAGGACATCTTTTTGAAGCCGAGAAGAGACAGTTTGAACTCGGCCTGAGGACGTCGACGGACGTATTCGATGCGCAAACAAAATTTGCAGATGCACAGAGCTCCGAAATCCTGGCACTGGCTGAGTATCAAATAGCTCTCGTTGATTTGGGCTATGCGACCGGCACTCTGCTTGGGGCTGCGAAGGTGCAATGGGAACCGATTGTGCCGGAAAGCGGTATAAAATAACAGTACCAGCTTGTGCTGTTTGAGTATATTTCTCGGTTAAATCGAAATCCGTTGGAGGATATAAGTAATATGGACAATAACGCAACCGCATGGCATGATTTTAGCTGGGATTATAGAGCCGCAAGGGTATTACAGATTGCAAACAAGATAGACGTATTTACGACACTTTCCAACAAGGAAATGTCTTTGGAAGAGCTGTGCCAACAATTGCATACCAAACCCGATATGACCGAGAGGCTATTAATCGCCTGTACAGCGATGGGATTGTTGGATAAGAGCGAAAATCGATACAAGAATACCGAGCTATCGAAAACCTATCTTGTGCGAGGGCAACAACTTTACCAGGGAAATATTATCGCTCATTCTGCAACCGTGTGGAACTTTTGGAACAACCTGGAAGATGAAATACGGTTAGAATCCGCACCGAAGGTAAATGAGGCGGATGAACATAAAGACTTCATAATGGGTATGCACAACATTGCGGTTGCCGGTCGCGCCGACGCGTTCATAGACAATATTGACCTGAGCGGACGAAGAAGACTCTTTGATGTGGGCGGCGGTCCGGGGACGTATTCGATGGCCGCCTGCAGGCGTTATCCCCGGTTGGAGGCCGTGGTTTTTGATATTCCTGAAACGATAGCCATTGCGAAAGAAGTCATTGCCAGAGAAGGGATGCAGGAAAGAGTAAGCACCCGGGCCGGTAACTGGGATACGGATGCCTTCGGTGAGAATAACGATGTGGTTTTGCTTTCCAATATTCTTCACGGGCCCGGCAGTAAAGCAGAGATGAAGCTTAAAAAGGCATATGATTCGATGGTTGATGGCGGGCTGCTGCTGGTACAGGATTTTCTGCTAAATGACGAGAAGACCGGCCCATTGATTCCTGCGCTTTTCAATATAATGGTCGGGGCATATTCGAGTCGTGAATTGCTTTCAATAGTAAAAGAAGCAGGTTTTGTGAACGCTGCGGTTGTTGTCAGTTCGCAGGAGATTGGTTTTAGCTGGATGACCGCGGAAAGGCCGTAATTGCATGTCCTGGTCCATTTCGGACTCTTGAAGCGTTTACTTACCATCCCGAACAAGCCAAATTTAATATCAATGATTGACATAGCACATCCCTGTGGATAAAAATATTCATATGAGAAATGATTGCGTAGTGATTTTTAGAAATTTTTGGGAGGTCTAAGATGCGGGTCATAGAATTTTTAGACAAGTCGAAAGTAAAATATAAGGTCACCAAACACGAACCGGCGTTCACGGCCCAGCAGATGGCGGCGGTGGAGCATGAGCCTGGTAAGTATGTAGCCAAACCTGTTGTTGTTAAGGCCGATGATAAGTATGTTATGTGTGTCCTTCCAGCGTGTTACAAGATTGATCTTAAGGCCTTGAAAGGTCAGTTGAAAGCCAGGAAAGTCGAACTGGCCGAGGAAAAGGAAATCGGCAAGATGTTTGATGACTGCGAGCTGGGAGCAGAGCCGCCCTTTGGCAACTTGTATGATCTGTCCACTATTATAGACAAGGCTTTAGAGAAGGACGACCACATCACTTTTCAGGGCGGCACGCACGAAAAAGCAATTCGGATGAGCATGGAAGATTATTTGAGGCTTGTTGAGCCAAAAGTACTTGAATTCAGCTACCACGTAACCTCGTAATCGAAGTTTGACGTTCATCCAAAAGGCAACGAAATCCATCAGTGAAACCGCTTGCTAAGCTGTGAGCGAGTCAAACGGCAACTTTTCTATTCAGGCGGTCCCTTTTGAAAATTTTGTGGAACTTTAGTCTCTCAAGGTTGTATAACCAGATAGAGGAATTTATTTTCCTGTCGGACCATGTTTAATGACTCTGGAAACAGTTATACATAGAGTACTGGAAGGTGACGTTGAATCTTTTAGGTTCATTCTTCAAAGGTACGAATTGCCCGTGGTTCGGATGATAAAAAATATAACCAACAGTGCCGACGCATCCGAGGATATAGCCCAGGACGTGTTCCTCACTGCTTATAAGAAGTTAGCGTCTTTCGATCCTGCGCGCAGTAATTTCTCAACGTGGCTGTTTACGATTGCCAGGAACAAGAGCCTGAATGCAATAAAAAGAAAAAAACCACTTTTAATTGGTGATCTTCCGGAGAAGGGCAGTCCGCGTAATCCTTCAGATGATATGGCCAGGAAGGAATTTTATGACCGGCTGGATCAAACATTACAGGCCCTGCCTTCCAGACAAAGGAGCGCATTTATTTTAGCGGAATTTGAAAAATTACCGTATGAGGAGATTGCTCAAATCGAAGGCACAAGACTTGGAACCATAAAGTCAAGAATCAACAGAGCAAAAAAGAAGCTTCGAACGGATCTTATAGAATTCGGTGGGGATATGGTATGAAGACCGAGGAAATCTACAAAAAATGGAAAGAACAAAAAAGCCAAATTGAGGTCGGCAAAGGTTTCTCCGACAGGGTGATGAGCCGGATATGTCAATATGAGTCGGAGAAAAGAAACCCTTTATTCGACGTGTATCGACTGATTGAACTTATGTCAACGCGACCTTTAGGAAAGGCTGCAATGATTGCAGCAGGGGGGATTATTGGTCTTTTAAGAATTACGTTTGTGGTTTATACCTTTTTAGGCTGTTGAGCAGAGGAGATATAAATGGAAGAAGAAAAAATGCAAAAAAAGAACAAAAGGTGGCCCTGGGTGGCTGTGACGCTTTCAGTGATTATGACCGGATTGGGGCACATATACTGCGGGAGAATCGTAAAGGGCCTTGTTCTGACGTTCGTTTCTTGTATAGTCATACCATTCATGTTTGGAGCATTTTCAGTAAGCCATTCTTCAATTCGGATTGCAGTGATTGTCGCAACATTGCTTGCATCTTCGGTTATATGGCTATTTGCAATTATCGACTCCGGATACATAGCAGGGCGCATAAAAGAGAACTACATTCCCAAAGATTACAACCGATGGTACTTGTACGTAATTTTAATACTGATGGGAACGGGCGGTTCGACTCAAATAGCTTTTAATGTAAGGACGATTTTTCTTGAGCCATTCAGAGTCCCGGTGGCATCCGGTTATCCAACGGTGATACCTGATGACAGGTTTCTTGCGAACAAAATTGCCTACAAAAACAGTGATCCGCAAAAGGGTGACCTTATAGTTTTTATTAATCCGGAAGATAGAAAGCAAAATTATATTAAAAGGGTTGTTGCAGTCGCCGGCGAAACGGTGGAAATCAGAAACGGCGAACTCTATGTAAATGACCAAAAACTATCCCGTCAGAAACTACCTCAGTCCACATTAGATGACATGAGAATCCAGACCGGAGACAAGCCTTTGGAGGGAGATGTTTTCGAGGAAACCAATGGCGATGCCACATACAAAATCTTCTTAGCCAATCACAAGCCGCTTGGCGATTTCGCAAAAATGACAGTTCCCAAACATCACTGTTTTGTCTTAGGAGACAATCGCAATCTTTCTTATGACAGCCGAAACTTCGGACCTGTTCTATTAGCGACGGTTAAAGGCAGAGCCGATTACCTCTATTTTCCAGCAAAGGACTGGTCACGCTTCGGAAAAATAAGGTAATTCTATCCGATTTCGTCCTCGATCCAGCCAAGCAGCTCTTTGAGGTCATCGAGAGTGATATCACCCATATGAGCGATTCGGAAAGTTTCCTCTTTTAATTTGCCGTAGCCGTTTCCGAAAATGGTGTTGTGCTTTTGCTGTATCGAACTTATCGTGTCGGCGACATTGATGCCGCGTGTATTCTTGACCGTGGTTAGAGTATTAGAGGCGTACTTTTCCTCGCAGAAAAGGGCAAATTTTTCCCTGGCCCAGGCCCTTACAAAATCTCCCATTTGTTCATGGCGTTTCCAGACGTTCTCCATACCCTCTTTGAGCAGTTTTTCGCACTGGTAGTTCAGGGCCATAATATGAGGAATGTTGGGTGTAGTAGGGGTTTGGTTTTTTTCTGCCGATTTTGCAAAGAGCTGAAAATCGAAATAATAACCCCGGCCGGGAACGTTTTTGCTTTTTTCGAGTGCCCGGTTACTTACCGCTGCTACAGCCAGCCCGGGCGGAATTGCAA
>JABAHS010005638.1_pt1 | contig 32022 bp, 28 predicted proteins | sample 7062111 | NCBI WGS metagenome assembly JABAHS01 (sample SAMN14534600, study PRJNA622989) | marine sediment metagenome | biome: marine biome [ENVO:00000428]; feature: marine pelagic biome [ENVO:01000023]; material: deep marine sediment [ENVO:00002113]; isolation source: pool of 4 deep marine... | reverse complement strand
TTTCGGCGCGGGCACGCGCGTTCGCTTCCAGGTGGGGGGTGAGCAACAGGAGACGCCGGCGCAGTACCGTTCCCGTCGTGTCGCGGAGAAGCAGCAGGCTGCCGCTGAGAAGGTGGCGAAAGATCCGAACGTCCAGCAAATTATCGAACGATTCGAGGCGACCATCGTGCCCGAGTCGGTTCACCCCGGTGAGGGGGACTCGTGATGCGTGCCGTTTCCAGGGTGCGTGCTACTCCCGACGCAGGGGCCGGGTTGGTGTGCCGGCGGACGAACGCCAACAGCAGTGAACAGGTGAGGTGCTCATGAAGGGCGGTCTTGGTAACTTGATGAAGCAAGCCCAGGCGATGCAGGAGAACCTGCGCAAGGCACAGGAGGAGCTGGCCCGCACGGAAGTGGTGGGCAGCTCGGGCGGCGGGGTGGTTACCGTTACGATGACCTGCCGCCACGACGTGCGCAAGGTCGAGATCGACGAGGCCTTGGTCAGTGACGACAAGGAAGTGCTCGAAGACCTGGTGGCCGCAGCCGTGAACGATGCCGTGCGAAAAGTCGAGAAGGTCAGCCAGGAAAAGATGAGCGGCCTCGCCGGCGGGCTCAACATTCCAGGCCTGAACCTGCCCGTGTAACGCCGACACGCATGGCGGACTCGCAATCGCTCGACGCGCTCAAACAGGCGCTGCGCCGTCTTCCCGGTGTCGGACCGAAGAGCGCTCAGCGCATGGCTTTTCACCTGCTCGAGCGTGACCGCGAAGGCGCCCGTGCCATCGCCGCCGCGCTGACCACGGCCGTTTCGCGGGTGCGTCACTGTGAGCTGTGCAACAACTTCAGCGAAGAGACACTGTGCCCGGTTTGCTCGTCGCCGCGTCGCGACAAGGGAACGCTGTGCGTGGTGGAGAACCCCGCCGATCTCGACGCGATCGAGCTGGCCGGGGTCTACGACGGCGTCTATTTCGTGCTTATGGGGCACCTCGCTCCGCTGGACGGTGTCGGACCGGACGAGATCGGAGTGGACAAGCTGATGGCCGTCATCGAGGCGAAGCTGCCCGTGCGGGAGGTGATCCTCGCGACCAATCTCACCGTGGAGGGCGAAGCCACCGCCGACTTCATCGCCGAGTTGCTGCGCGGTCGCGATATCGGGGTGACGCGCTTGGCGCGCGGCGTCCCCGTCGGCGGTGAGCTCGAGTACATGGACCACGGGACTCTGGCGCAAGCTTTCCAGGGTCGGCGGCAGGTTTAGGGCGATGCACCGGCGGGCGGCACGCACGATGCGCTGCGGGCACGAAGCGGCCCTGGCGGCGCCGGGAGGCTGAACGAAGATGGCGCGCGATTCGAGCGCATTGGTATGGATAGACCTCGAGATGACCGGCCTCGACCCCGACGCGGATCGGATCATCGAGATCGCCACCATCGTCACGGACAGTCAGCTCAACGTGCTGGGCGAGGGGCCGGTGCTGGCCATCTATCAGCCCGAGCGGGTTCTCGCCGGCATGGATCAGTGGAACAAGACGACGCACTCCGAGACCGGCCTCATCGACAAGGTGCGCCGCTCGGAGGTGACCGAGGCGGAGGCCGAGGCACGAACGCTGGAGTTCGTGGAGCGCTACGTGGCGCGAAACCGCTCGCCGCTGTGCGGTAACTCGGTTTGCCAGGACCGGCGATTCATGAGCCGGTACATGCCCAAGCTCGAATCCTACCTGCACTACCGCAACCTCGATGTGAGTTCGCTCAAGGAGCTGGCGCGCCGCTGGGCACCGGATCTCTACAACGGCCTGCGCAAGAAGAACACTCACAGGGCTCTCGACGACATTCGCGAGTCCATCCAGGAGTTGCGCTACTACCGCGCCAATTTTCTGCGCATGGGCTGAACCCGCCGCCGCCGGTGACACCGGCGGAGGTGCGGGGTGCGCTCGAATCGCTATCCCGGGGCACCGGAGCGTTGCCGTTCGAGCGCCCAGCGAACGTGCTCGCGGACCAGGGCGGACGGGTGCCGCAGGCGCGCGCGCAACGCCGAGGCTACCCGCGCCTCGGCGGGTGCGTTGCCGAGCGCGACGGCCAGGTTGCGCAGCCAACGCTCGTGTCCCAGGCGCCGGATGGCTGAGCCCTCGGTGCAGCGCAGGAACTCCGCCTCGCTCCAGGCGAAAAGCTCCACCAGCGTAGCCGTGTCGAGACGGTGGCGCGGTGTGAACGCGCTCTCGGGCGAGGTTCGCGCGAAGCGATTCCAAGGACAGGCCATCTGGCAGTCGTCGCAGCCGAACACGCGATTGCCGATGAGGGGCCGCAGGTCGGGCGGGATGGGGCCGCGCAGCTCGATCGTGAGGTAGGAGATGCAGCGGCGCGCGTCCAGGCGGTAGGGTGCGACGATGGCGCCGGTCGGACAGGCCGGCAGACAGGCCTCGCAGCGCCCGCAGCGGTTCGTGCCCGGTGCGTCGACGGGAAGCGGCAGGTCGGTGTAGAGCTCACCGAGAAAGAACCAGGAGCCGGCGCTCTCGTTGATGACGTTGGTGTGCTTGCCGATCCAGCCGAGGCCGGCCTTCTCGGCCAGGGCTTTCTCCAGCACGGGCGCGCTGTCGACGAAGGCGCGATAGCCGAAGGGTCCGACCTCGGTCTCGATGCGCTCGGCCAGACGCTGCAGGCGCCGGCGCATGAGGCGGTGGTAGTCCTGCCCGAGCGCGTAGCGCGACACGAATGCCCGTGCGGGATCGGCGAGGACGTCGTGCGGCGCTCGGGCCTGCCCGGGCAGATAGTCCAGGCGCACGCTGATGACGCGCACGGTGCCGGGCACCAGGTCGGCGGGACGAGAGCGGCGCGCGCCGTGGCGGGACATGTACGCCATCTCGCCGTGGAAGCCGTCATCGAGCCACTCGAGCAGGCGCCGCTCGGCCTCCTGCAGGTCGGTGTCCGCAATGCCGACCTGCTGAAAGCCGAGCTCGCTCGCCCACTGCTTGACACGGGCGGCGAGTGCCGCGTGATCGCGGGGGTTGTTTCGCTGATTTGGCACTAACCACTATCATAGCGCCATGCCCGGACTGCCACAGTCGCTGTGGACCGCGGAACAGACCCGCGCGCTCGATCGCGCTGCCATCGACTTGCACGGAATTCCTGCGGCGACCTTGATGGAGCGGGCAGGCCGTGCCGCCTTCGGGTCGTTGCGGCGCAGGTGGCCGACGGCGCGGCGCATCCTCGTCGTCTGCGGGAGCGGCAACAACGGCGGTGACGGCTACGTGCTTGCGGCGGCGGCCCGTGAGGCCGGCCTGCAGCCCCGCGTGCTGGCCCTCGCTGCGCCCAAGTCCGACGAGTCCCGGGCCGCGCGTGCCCGGGCCGAGGGGGCCGGCGTGCCGATCGAGCCGCTGCCCGCGCAGGGGCTGCCCGCGGCCGACGTCGTCGTGGACGGGGTGCTCGGTACCGGGCTTTTGCGAGCGCCCGATGGGCTCCCGCGGCGAGCCATCGAGCTCATGGAGGCGACGCCGGCGCCGGTACTGGCACTCGACATCGCTTCGGGTTTGAGCAGCGACACGGGCGGCGTGCCCGGCGTCGCTGTGCGCGCCGTCGCGACGGTGACGTTCATTGCCCTGAAGATCGGGCTGTTCACGGGGCGCGGGCGCGAGTTCTCGGGCGCGATCGAGTACGCCGGGCTGGACGTGCCGCCGCAGATCTACGACGAGATCGAGCCGCTGGCACTGCGCCTCACGGTGAGCGAGCTGTGCGCCTGGGTGCCGCGGCGTCCGCAGGACGCCCACAAGGGCGTGGCCGGGCACGTACTCGTCGTCGGCGGCGAGCAGTCGATGGCCGGTGCGGCGCGCATGGCCGGCGCCGCCGCGTGTCGCGCGGGAGCGGGCCTCGTCTCGGTGGCGACGCGGGCGGCGCATGCGGCCCACGTGAGCGCCGGCTGCCCCGAGCTCATGGCGAGCGGAATCGAGGATCGCGAGGCGCTCGAGAATGCGCTCGGGCGGGCGTCGGTGGTGGCGTTGGGCCCGGGTCTCGGCCGGGCGTCGTGGGGACGCACCATGTGGGCCGCCGCGGTGGACGCATCGCTGCCGCTGGTGGTCGACGCCGATGCGCTGAATCTGCTGGCGGAGCAGCCGCACCGGCGTGACGACTGGATTCTCACGCCTCACCCGGGGGAGGCGGCCCGCTTGCTGGGCACCAGCACGGCCGCGGTGCAGGCCGACCGCGTCGCGGCCGTGCGCAGCATCGTCGAGCGCTACGGCGGGGTCTGCGCGCTGAAAGGTTCCGGTACGCTCGTCGCCGATGTATCCTCGCTGTGGGTGTGCGACCGGGGCAACGCCGGTATGGCGACGGGCGGAATGGGCGACGTGCTCACGGGCGCCATCGCCGCGCTGCGGGCGCAGGGACTCGAAGCCGTGCGCGCGGCGGGGCTGGGCGTGTGGTTGCACGCCGGCGCCGGCGATGCCGCCGCGCAGGGCGACGGCCGACTCGGCATGATGGCGACGGATCTGTTGCCTCACATCCGACGGGGCTTGAACCGGCTGACGGAAACGGGTGGATAGACGCGTCTCCAGTGTCGAGGAGATGGAGGCGTTGGGGGCAACGTGGGCGGCCGCGATGCGGCCCGGGCTGTGCGTGTATTTCGACGGCGACCTGGGAACGGGCAAGACCACCCTCGTCCGCGGCATTCTGCGCGGGCTCGGCTACAGCGGGCGCGTGCGCAGCCCGACGTATACCCTCATCGAGACGTACCGGCTGCGGGGCATGGACGTCTATCACATCGATTTGTATCGCATCGCCGATATAGACGACCTCGAATCGATCGGCTTGCGCGATCTGCTCGACGGGCGCAGCGTGTGCTTGGTCGAATGGGCGCGGCGCGGCTGGGACCTGCTGCCGCCGGCCGACGTGAAGGTACGGCTGCGCCATGACGACGACGCGCGCATCGTGAGCTGGGAAGGTGCGCTGGCCCCCGACGACGTAGGGGGCGAGAGAGCGTCGTGACGCGTCGCGCATTGCTGCTGGGGTTGTTTGCGTTGATGTGCGCCGAGACGAGTCTCGCCGCCTCGGTGACGCTGCGCAATCTGCGTGTGTGGCATGGTCCCGATCACTCGCGGCTCGTGTTCGACCTGAGCGGAGCGGCTCGCCACAACGTCTTCAGCCTTTCTGCACCCGAGCGCGTCGTTATCGACATTCGCGACGCCGCTTTCGCCGGTGTGCTGCCCGCGCCGGCGACCACCGGCCCCTTCGTGGCCGGGATTCGCAGCGGTCGTCCCGACCCCGGCACGCTGCGCTTCGTGCTCGATCTGCGCCAGCGCGTAACTCCGCGAGCATTCGTGCTCGGGCCCAATGCCATCTACGGCCATCGTCTGGTGATCGACCTCGTGGCCTCGGCGAAGGCGGTGTCGACGGCGGCGCCGCGCGCCGCGCCGCGCACGGGAGACCTGGTCGTGGCGATCGATCCCGGACACGGCGGTGAGGATCCCGGGGCGCTCGGCGCGCGCGGCACCCGCGAGAAAGACGTGGTGCTGTCCATCGCGAGGGAGCTGGTGCGGCAGATCAACGCCACGCCCGGGATGCGCGCCGTGCTGACGCGCGACGGCGACTACTACGTCAGCCTGCGCCGACGAACCGCCATCGCGCGCGAGCGAGGCGCCCACCTGTTCGTTTCCCTTCATGCCGACGCGTTTCCGCAGCGCAACGTGAGGGGCTCCTCCGTCTATGCCTTGTCGCAGGGCGGGGCGTCGAGCGAAACCGCGCGCTGGCTGGCCGACAAGGAGAACGCCGCCGACCTCGCCGGCGGCGTGAGTCTGCACGACAAGGAAGACCTGCTCGCCCACGTGCTGCTCGACCTGTCCATGACGAAGACCATCGAGCTCAGCATCGATTTCGCGAAGAACGTCCTCTCCGAGCTCGCTCGTGTGGGGCCGGTGCACAGCCGCCGCGTGGAGCAGGCGGGTTTCGTCGTGCTCAAATCGCCCGATATTCCTTCCGTGCTGGTCGAGACCGCTTATATCTCCAACCCCAATGAGGAGAAGCAGCTGCGCAGCCGTGCCTACCAGAGGAGGGTCGCCGCGGCCGTCGTCGAGGGGATCAAGCGCCATCACCGCCAGCACCCCGTCGCGAACCTGCCGCGGCCCGCCGCCGAGTACATCGTCAGGTCCGGCGACACGCTCTCCGAAATCGCCGTGCGGTACAATGTGAGCGTTGCCACCCTGCGACGGACCAACGGTCTGAAGAGCGATCGCATCCGGGTCGGGCAGAAGCTGCGGATACCGCCGAGCGCCACGGACGGATAACCGCACGTCGCGCCGGCGACGCCCCGTTAGCCAACGTTGCTGCGCAGCACGAGGATTCGACAACCATGCCAGTCGCCACACGGCAAAGGCCCCGCATCCGGGCACTCGAGACGAAACTGATCAACCAGATTGCGGCCGGCGAGATCATCGAGCGGCCGGCGTCGCTCGTCAAAGAGTTGATCGAGAACAGCGTCGATGCCGGTGCCGCGCGCATCACCATCGATCTGCAGCAGGGCGGCGTAGCGCGGGTAGCCGTCAGCGACGACGGCGTGGGCATCCATCCGGACGACCTCGAGCTGGCCGTGTCGCGTCACGCTACCAGCAAGCTCGAGGCACTCGACGATCTCGAGCGGGTCACCACCCTCGGGTTCCGAGGCGAAGCGCTGCCGAGCATCGCTTCGGTGGCGCGCCTCGCGCTGCGCTCCCGGCTCGCGCAGGCCGACAGCGGTTGGGAAGTCGTTTGCGAGGGCGGCGCCCGCACCAGTCGTCGGCCCGTGGCCCATGTCCCGGGCACCACGGTGGAGGTGCGCGATCTGTTCTTCAACGTGCCCGCACGACGCAAATTCCTGCGCAGCGAGAGAACCGAACTGCTGCACATCGACCAGGTGGTGCGCAGGGTGGCTCTTGCGTGTTTTGACAAGGCGCTGGAGCTGCGTCACAACGGTCGTGCCTGCCTTGCGCTGGCGGCAGCGGTCTCGGACGAGGCGTGTGAGCGCCGCGTCGGCGAGGTTTGCGGCGATGCTTTCGCCGAACAGTGCCTGCGCGTCGACGAGTCGGGGCCGGGCATGCGCCTGTGGGGCTGGGTGGGGACCCCGGGCTTCTCGCGCAGCCAGCGAGACCTCCAGTATTTCTTCATCAATGCACGACCCGTGCGCGACAAGCTGATCTCCCATGCGGTGCGTCAGGCTTACCAGGACGTGCTGCACCACGGTCGCCATCCGGCTTTCGTGCTGCATCTCGAGATGGAGCCGGCCCGCGTCGACGTCAATGTGCATCCCGCAAAGCACGAGGTCCGCTTCCGTGACGGCCGCAGCGTGCATGATCTCGTCTATCGCACGCTGCACGCCGCCTTGGCGCAGCCGGCCGGCGCCGCGGCGGGCAACCGCCCTGCAACGGTGCCGCAAGCGCCGTTGCGGCCTCAGCGTGGGCTTGCACTCGCCGTTAGCGAGCAGATGCAGACCTACGCCGCGCTGCACGCAGAGCCGGCCGAAGCCCCGCTGGATGATCGCTCGCAGGCCGGCGAGACGCCCCCCCTCGGTTTTGCCCGTGCGCAGATAAAGGGCGTCTACATCGTTGCCGAGAATCGTCATGGGCTCGTCCTCGTCGACATGCATGCGGCCCACGAGCGTATCGTCTACGAGAATCTCAAGCGGCAGCTCGAGGATCGGGCGGTGGCGGCGCAGCCTCTGCTGGTGCCCGTGAAGCTCCGCGTGAGCGAGGCCGAGGCGCGCGTCGTCGAGCAGCACGGCGATGAGTTCGAACGCTTCGGCTTCGATTTGTCGCCGCTCGACGCAACAACCCTGATCGTGCGCGGCGTTCCGCAGCTGCTCGCTCATGGCGACATTGCCGCCCTGGTGCGCGACGTCGTCTCCGATCTCGCCGAGCACGGCCGCACGCAGCGCATCAGCGAAGTCATCAACTCGATGCTGGCCAGTATGGCCTGCCACGGCGCCGTGCGCGCGAACCGCAGCTTGACGCTGCCGGAGATGAACGCGCTGCTGCGGGAGATGGAGGCCACGGAGCGCAGCGGTCAGTGCAATCACGGCCGCCCGACCTGGGTGCAGCTCAGCATGAGCGAACTGGACAAGTGGTTCCTGCGCGGTCGCTGAGCGCGGCGGCAGCCGCCTTGAGCGGGACCGGCGTTTCCGCGCCGCCGGCGGCTATTTTCCTCATGGGCCCCACGGCGTCGGGGAAGACGGAGCTGGCGCTGGCTCTGCATGAGCTCATGCCCGTCGAGGTGATCAGCGTCGATGCGTCGCAGGTTTATCGCGGCATGGACATCGGCACCGCCAAGCCGGATGCCGCGACACGCCGGCGCGTTCCGCACCGGCTCATCGACATCCGCGATCCCGCCGACACCTACTCGGCGGCGGATTTTCGCCGCGACGCCCTGCGCGAGATGCGGGCGATCACCCGGCGCGGGCGGATTCCGCTGCTCGTCGGCGGCACCATGTTCTATTTTCGCGTGCTGGAGCACGGGCTGCCCGAGTTGCCCTCGGCAGACGCCGCCGTGCGCGTGGATCTCTCAGACCAGGCGCAGCGGCTCGGCTGGGGCGCGCTGCACGCGCGGCTCGCCCGGATCGACCCGCGAACGGCCGCGGCGATCGATCCGGCGGACGCCCAGCGCATCGCCCGTGCTTTGGAGATCGTTGAGCTGACTGGGCGAGCACGGCCGACGATCGATGCGCTGGCGGGCAGGGGTGCGGGCTGCTTCCCCTATCGCGTGGCGCGAATTGCCGTGGCGCCGGGAGAACGCGCGTTGCTGCACGAGCGTATCGCCGCACGCTTCGCCGACATGCTCCAGCGCGGACTGCTTGGCGAGGTGCGCGCGCTCATGGAGGCCGGCCGTTTGACGCCGTCGGCACCGGCGATGCGCACGGTGGGCTACCGGCAGGTCGCGCAATACTTGACGGGAGAGATCGGTTATAATGACATGGTGCGGCGCAGCATTGCTGCCACGCGGCAACTGGCGAAGCGTCAGCTCACCTGGCTGCGTCATCGGCCCGGCGTCGTGTGGATCACAGGCTCGGGCGATGAGCTGGTGACGGCGGCGTGCGGGTACGTCGCCGGCAAGCTGGAGGTCCTGGCGGCGTGACGGCCGCCGGGCGGCGCTTTCGATTCGGTGCGGTTGGCATTAACGCCGTTTGAAATCGGGCGCGCCGAGCCCCATATCCGCCACAGACGCGCTCAGCCCGGGCTTTGGCGTTACCGGCGGCGCACCGCAGTCGCGGCGGGGTGGGGGCGAGGCGAGAGCGAGCTCTCGATAAAAACAGGAGACGAAGTCATGGCTCAGCAGAAAGGAGCGGCTCTGCAAGATCCCTTTCTCAACATACTGCGGAAGGAACGCGTACCGGTTTCCATGTACCTGGTCAACGGCATCAAGCTGCAGGGGCAGATCGAGTCTTTCGATCAGTTCGTCGTGCTGCTGAAGAACAGCGTGAGCCAGATGATCTACAAGCACGCGATCTCCACCGTGGTCCCCAGTCGTCCGGTGAAGGTTCCCTACGAGCAGGGAGACAACGGCGGCGGCAACACCTGACGCGAATGCACCGTCGTGTCTACGTCTTCCTCCTGAACAGGGACAATCACAATCATTCGCCTCTCAGCGCACCGGCCGCGCGCCGCGGGTGACTGATCTTCTTGCCGACACCCCGGTTCGCCGTCGCAGCGGCGAGGGCTGGGCCGAGCCCGAACGGGCGTTGCTTGTTCACCAGACGGCCCGTCGTCGGGAAGCACACGCGGAGTCTCTCGAGGAGCTGCAGCGGCTTGCCGAAAGCGCGGGCGCCCGGGTGTGCGGGTGCGTGGTCGGCGTTCGGGCGACGCCCCATCCGGCGACCTACGTGGGCTCGGGTAAAGTGGCCGAGATCCGGCGCGTCGTGGAGAGCACCGGAGCCGGCCTCGTCATTCTGGATCATGCGATCTCTCCCATTCAGGAGCGCAATCTGGAGCAGGCGTTGGCCTGTCGCGTTGTGGATCGCACCGGCCTGATTCTCGACATCTTCGCGCAGCGCGCGTCGAGTCACGAAGGCAAGCTGCAGGTGGAGCTCGCACAATTGCGCCACCTCTCCACGCGCCTGGTGCGCGGCTGGACTCACCTGGAACGCCAGAAGGGCGGCATCGGGCTGCGCGGCCCGGGCGAAACCCAGCTCGAGACGGACCGGCGTCTGATCGGCAGGCGCATCCGCACACTGACGAGCCGGCTCCAGCGCGTACGCTCGCAGCGGCATCTGCGGCGGCGTTCGCGCCGCAAGGTTCCCATTCCCACCGTGTCCCTGGTCGGCTACACGAACGCGGGAAAGTCCTCGCTGTTCAATCGCCTGACGGCAGCCGGCGTGTACACGGCGGACAAGCTCTTCGCGACGCTCGACCCCACGATGAGACGGGTCGAGATCGACGGATTCGGGCCGGTGGTGCTCTCCGATACGGTGGGCTTCATACGCGAGCTGCCCCACGGGCTGGTATCGGCGTTCCGTTCCACACTCGAAGAGGTAAGTGCGGCAGCCTTGTTGCTGCACGTGATCGACACCACCGATCCGGAACGCCACGATCACGTCGTGCAGGTAAAACAGGTGCTCGCTGAGATCGGCGCCGCCGAGATCGCAACCGTCAGCGTTTACAACAAGATCGATCGCGCCGAGACGGCGGCCCGCAGTGAGCGCGACGAGGCGGGGCTGACGTCGAAGGTATGGCTGTCGGCACACACCGGCGAGGGGCTCGACCTGCTGCACCGTGCCATCTGCGAGCATCTCGGTCGCGATCGGCTGCGCGGAACGCTGACCCTTCCGCCCGCAGCCGCAAGACTGCGCGGGCACGTGTACAGGCGCTGCGCGGTCTTGTTCGAGCGCGTCAGCGACAGCGGCGACTGCGTTCTGGACCTCGAGCTGTCGCCGGGGGATCTCGGTTGGCTGCGGGCGCACGAAGAGTTTCGAGCCGAGTACTGGCGGGACAGAGCCCGCGACGTGGGCGTCGCGTGAGCAGACCCGCGTGCCGGCGCGGCGCCGGCGCCGCGAGTGGCGGGGCGTCGCCCGCGTGTGGCCCACACGCCGACGTGGCTCGTGGTAACATTCACTGTTTTGGGATGCCGATGCGGGCCGCGCGGCCCGAGAGGAACGACTGATGCCTTGGAATGAACCTGGATCGGGTGGGGGCAAGGACCCCTGGGGCCAGAATCGCGGGCCGCAGGGGCCGCCCGATCTCGACGAGATCGTGAGAACCCTTCAGAACAAGCTGGGCGGGCTGTTCGGCGGACGCGGGCGCGGGGGCGACGGCAGCGGGCGCGGCTCCGGGCGACAGATGCCGGGCAAGCCGATCATCGTGCTGGTGCTGCTGGTGCTGTTCGGCGCCTGGATTTTCAGCGGCTTCTACGTCGTCGATCAGGGCGAGGCCGGCGTCGTCCTCCAGTTCGGGCGCTACAAGGAGACCAAGCCGGCGGGGTTGCGCTGGCACGTTCCGGCACCGATCGAGACGGTGGAAATCGTCAACGTGCAGAAGGTCAACACCGTCGAGGTCGGCTACCGCTCGAACCAGCGCACCCGACAGACGACGACGGTGCCGCGGGAGGCGCTCATGCTGACTGCGGACGAGAACATCATCGACATTCAGTTCGCGGTGCAGTTCGACGTCAAAGACCCGCGCGATCTGCTGTTCTTCGTGGCAGAGCCTGCGGAGCAGGTTGTGCGCAGTTCCACCGAGAGCGCGGTGAGAGAGATCGTCGGCCGCAATACGATGGATTTCGCCATCACGGAGGGGCGGGCCGAGATTGCTCAGCAGACCAAGGAGTTGCTGCAGCAGATTCTGGACCGATACCGCACGGGCATCAACGTGCGAGCCGTGGAGATGCAGAACGCACAGCCGCCGGCGGAGGTCAAGGCGGCGTTCGACGACGCCGTCAAGGCGCGCGAGGACGAGGAACGGCTCAAGAACGAGGCCGAGGCCTACGCCAACGACGTCATCCCGAGGGCCCGTGGTCGTGCGGCGCGCGTTGTGCAGGAGGCGGAGGCATACAAGGCCAGCGTCATCGCCCGCGCCGAGGGTGAGGCTGCGCGTTTCGTGCAGGTGCTCGGTGAGTACGAAAAGGCACCCGCCATCACGACCGACAGGCTGTATCTCGAGTCGATGGAGCACGTGATGACCAACGCGAGTAAGCTCATGATTGATCAGCAGGAGGGCAACAACGTCATTTACCTGCCGCTCGATCAGTTGATTCGCCAACGCCAGACCACGGCCGCCAACGCCGCGCCCGGCGCGGCGCAGGGCTTCGCGGACCAGCCCAGCGATATGGGCGCGGGGACGACGCGGCGCGGTCGCTCTACGGCGCGCACGGGGAGAACGCAGTGATGGGCGGCAAAGGTATTGTTGGACTCGTACTGCTGGTGATCGTCGGCGCCGTCGGCGCAGCCGCGGTGTACAACGTCGACGAGCGCGAGAGAGCGATCGTCTTCCGCTTCGGAGAGATTATCCGCTCCGACGACAAGCCGGGGCTGCACTTCAAGATGCCCTTCATCAACAACGTTCAGTTTTTCGACGCGCGCATTCAGACGATGGATGCCGACCCGGCGCTTTATCTCACGCGCGAGAAGAAGAACCTCGTGGTGGACTCGTTCGTCAAGTGGCGCATCGGCGACGTTGCCAAGTACTACGTCACCGTGAGCGGCCTGGCGAGCAATGCGCGTGCACGGCTGGCGCAGCGGGTCAACGACAGCCTGCGACAGCAGTTTGGCAACCGCACCGTCAGTGAAGTGGTCTCTGGCGATCGCGCCACGATCATGGAGCTCGTGCGCGAGGCCATGGATGAGGAGGCGAAGGAGATGGGTATCGAGGTCGTCGACGTGAGGCTCAAACGTGTCGACCTGGATCCGGACATCAGCGAGCGCGTCTACAGCCGTATGGAGGCGGAGCGCACCCGGGTCGGCAAGGAGCTGCGCGCCAAGGGCGCGGAGGCCGCCGAGCGCATTCGCGCCGATGCCGATCGCCAGCGTGAGATCACGTTGGCGAACGCTTTTCGTGACGCGGAGACCCTGCGCGGTGAAGGCGATGCCCAGGCCACGGCCATCTACGCCGCCGCCTTCGGTCAGGACCGGGAGTTCTATCGCTTTTATCGCAGCATGAACGCCTACAAGGAGACGTTCCAGGACGAAAGCGATCTGCTCGTCATCGAGCCGACCTCGGAGTTCTTCCGCTACTTCAACCAGGCCCAGCCGGCTCCGGCGCATTCCCCGGGAGGATCCTGAAGCCGACGGCACGGCGGCACGACATGCTCGCGTGGCACGATCTGCTGACGGCGATTGCGCTGGTGCTGATTCTCGAGGGCATAATGCCTTTCGCCAATCCTCGCGGGCTGCGTAGAACGCTGGAGACGATAGGTGGGCTGAGCGACCAGCAGTTGCGCGGCGTCGGCGTCGCCTGCATGGTGCTCGGACTGGCGTTGCTCTATATCGTCCACTAGTCGCCCGCGCCCGCCAGCTTCGTTTCTCAGCGCAGCGCTTCGCTTCGCCTCACATCCGTCTCGGAGACCCGCCATGTGGACCAACGAGCGCTGGCTGCTGCCTGACGGTATCGAGGAAATTCTCCCGGAGGACGCCTGGCGTATGGAGGACCTGCGCCGTCGCCTCCTCGATCACTTCGACCGCTGCGGTTACGAGCTGGTGATGCCGCCGCTGATCGAGTACCTCGAGTCGCTGCTGACGGGCACCGGCGAGGACCTCGATCTGCAGACCTTCAAGGTCACCGATCAGCACAGCGGTCGCACCATGGGCGTGCGTGCCGACATGACACCGCAGGTGGCTCGTATCGAGGCGCACTTTCTGAGGGCCGATATGCCCGTCCGGCTGTGCTATATCGGCTCGACGCTGCTGGCGCGGGCCCCGTCGGTGGGAGATTCGCGCGAGCCGCTGCAGTTCGGAGCGGAACTTTTCGGCAGCGCCGATCCGCGGGCGGACGGGGAGATCCTCGCCTTGATGGCGCGATCGCTGCGGCTTCTGGGCATCGAAGAGATTCATATCGACATCGGTCACGTGGGTGTCTACCGTGAGCTTGCGCGCGCCGCCGAGCTCGACGACGCACAGGCCGGGGCCCTGTTCGACGCTTTTCAGCGCAAGTCACAGCCGGACATCGCTGAACTGCTCACCGGTTACGGGCTCGCGAGCGACGTGCGCGAGCGGTTCACGGAGCTCGCGCAGATGAACGGCGGTCTCGAGGTGCTGGACCGGGCCGCCTCTCGGCTCGAGGGCGTCTCGCCGGGGGTCACGGCCGCCCTCGCCAACCTGCGTGCCGTCGTCGACGTTGCAGTGCGCGCGGTTCCGGACACTGCGATGCACCTGGATCTCGCCGAGCTGCGCGGCTACCGCTACCACACCGGAGTGGTGTTCTCGGCCTTCGAGCCGGGCAGCGGCAGAGCCATCGCCCGGGGCGGGCGCTACGACGACATCGGCGCCGCCTTCGGACGCTCGCGGCCAGCGACGGGGTTCAGCGCGGACCTGCGGCGCTTGCTGCGCTTGCTGCCGCCGCGGCCGGCGAACTCGGCGCGAGCGATCGCCGCGCCCTGCGATCCCGATCGGGACTTGCAGAGCGCGATCGACGCCCTGCGTAACGCCGGTGAGCGCGTGCTGGCGGTGATGCCGGAGCACACGGTGGAGGATGTGCGTGCCTTGTGCAACCGCGAGCTGGTCTGGCGGGACGGGCGCTGGACGGTGCAGGGGCTGGTGGACTCCGGCTCCGGAGGCTGAAGTGTGACGTCTCAGTCAGGGGGTTGGTCGGATCACACGCAGAGGGGGAGGGACTCTTGGGCAGAAACGTAGTGCTGATCGGGGCCCAGTGGGGAGACGAGGGCAAGGGCAAGGTGGTGGATCTGCTCACCGACCGGGCGGACGCCGTGGTGCGCTTTCAGGGCGGACACAACGCCGGGCATACGCTGGTCATCGACGGGCGCCGCACCGTGCTGCATCTCATTCCGTCCGGCGTTCTGCGACCGGGGGTGCGTTGTCTCATCGGCAACGGTGTGGTGCTCTCGCCGCAGGCGCTCACCGAGGAGATCGAGGCGTTGGAGGCGCAGGGCGTGTCGGTGCGCGAATCGCTGGGTGTCAGTGAGGCGTGCCCGTTGATTCTGGACCATCACGTTGCCCTCGACGCGGCGCGCGAGCGCGCCCGGGGCAACAAGGCGATCGGCACCACGGGGCGCGGCATCGGACCCGCTTACGAGGACAAAGTGTCCCGGCGCGGCCTGCGCATGGGAGACCTGATGCGCGCCGGTGGCTTCGCCGATGCCCTGCGCGAGCTCGGCGACTATCACAACTTCGTGCTGCAGCACCTCTACGACACGCCACCGGTGGACTTCCAGGCGACGCTGGACGCGTGTCTGTCCTGGCGCGAGGAGCTGGGTCCGCTGGTGACGGACGTCCCGCGCGAGCTCGCGGAGCTGGCCGCGGCCGGCAAGTCGGTGATGTTCGAAGGCGCGCAGGGCACGCTGCTCGACATCGATCACGGCACCTACCCGTTCGTCACCTCGTCGAACACCACCGCCGGTGCCGCCGCCTGCGGGGCCGGGGTGGGTCCGACGGATCTCCACATGGTGCTTGGCGTCTGCAAGGCCTACGCCACCCGCGTCGGGTCGGGGCCTTTTCCGACGGAGTTGAGCGACGACATCGGTTGCGCGCTGAGCGAGAGGGGACAGGAGCGCGGCGCGACGACGGGGCGCCCGCGGCGCTGTGGGTGGTTCGACGCCGTGGCGCTGCGCCGCGCGCGTGTCGTCAACGGCCTCTCGTCGCTGTGCGTGACCAAGCTCGACGTGCTCGACGGGATCGATCCGCTGCGCGTCTGCACGGCCTACGAGCGCGCGGGCGATGTCCTCGAGATGGCGCCGAGCGGCGCGGAAACCTTAGCGGAGTGTCGGCCCGTGTACGAGGATCTGCCCGGGTGGCAGCAGTCCACCACGGGCGTCACCCGGTTGGCGGATCTGCCCGCCAACGCGCGTCGCTACCTGGATCGGATGAACGAGCTGACCGGGGTCCCCATCGAAATCATTTCTACGGGGCCCGACCGCGAGCAGACCATCATCCTTCGCCACCCGTTCGATTAGGCGGCGTTACCCGCCCCGGCTCCGGGCGACGGTCACCGACGCCGGCAGCGACGCTGGCAGCGACGCCTCAGCGCCGTTCGCGCCGCACGGTCGCCCCTGTTCAACGGCAGACCCGGCTGCAGGAGTTCTTCGCCCTAGCCGCGGGGCATGGATGCACGCGCGCAGCGCTCTGCCCCCGTTGCCGAGAGCGACGGGACCCAGCGGCGTCCACGCGCCTAGATGGCTCCAGTCTCGCCAGCTGCGGCCGCGGACACGCGGTTGCGCCACCGCGCCGGCGCGTTTACATGGGTGGGGACAAGTGGCACCATTGAACGCTACTCGGGCCTCGCTCGGCCCGCCGGCCGGGCGCCCGGGCAGCAGCCCCGGCCGGGGCGCTGCGCTGGCCCCGGGGGATGGCAATGGCACGGACAGCAGCGTCGTCTGCGGTCCTCGACGATAGCATCAGAGTGGTCATCGACGCTCGGGTCCGTGACGTGGGCGGAGTCGACCCGAACCGGACGGTGCTTGAGTTCCTGCGCGAGGACCTGGGCAAGACCGGCACCAAGGAGGGCTGCGCCGAAGGCGACTGCGGCGCCTGCACCGTGGTGGTGGCCGAGCTCGACGGTGAACGAGTCCGCTACCGAGCCGTCAACGCCTGTCTGCAGCTCTTGCCCACCCTCGACGGCAAGGAGCTGATCACCGTGGAGAACCTCAAGGGTCCGCACGGTGAGCTGCACCCGGTGCAGCGTGCCATGGTGGAGTGTCACGCCTCGCAGTGTGGATTCTGCACGCCGGGATTCGTCATGTCGCTCTTCGCCCTGTACAAGTCCGAGCGACGCCCGTCGCGGCAGCGCATCGACGACGTGTTGTCCGGCAACCTGTGCCGCTGCACCGGCTATCGACCCATCATCGCCGCCGCAGAGCGCATGTACGAGATCGCAGACGGGCTGGGCGACGCCGACCGCCACCGGATGAGCTGCTCCTTCGCATCGTCGGCGCCCGCCCGCCACCGGGGCGAGCGCGAGGCATACGAGCGCCTGCAAGCGATCCACCGTCGCGACGGACTCACTTACCACTGTGAGCGCGAGGACAGCGGGCCGCGGCAGTTCTTTGCGCCGCGGGGCCTCGATGAGCTCGCCACACTGAGGAAGCGTCACAAGGACGCCGTGGTGCTCGCCGGCGGTACCGACGTGGGTCTGTGGGTGACAAAGCAGCACCGCGAACTCGCCGCGCTCATCTACGTGGGCGGTGTCGAAGAGCTCCGGCAGATCCAGGTGACTGACGAACACGTCGAGATCGGTGCGGCGGCGACGCTCGCGGATCTCGAGCCCATCGTGGCTGCCCACTATCCCGATCTCATCGAGCTTCTGCGGCGCTTTGCCTCACCGCCGATCCGCAATACGGCCACCCTGGTTGGAAACATTGCCAACGCGTCGCCCATCGGCGACACCATGCCGGCGCTGATCGCCCTCGGGGCAACTCTCGTGCTGCGCAACGGTCGGCGTCTGCGCGCGCTGCCGCTCGAGCGTTTCTACCTCGACTACCGCAGGACGGCGCTGCGCCCGGGCGAGTTCGTCGAGCGTGTCCGCATCCCGCGCTTGCCCGCCGACAGGATCTTTCGAACGTACAAGGTCTCCAAGCGTCTGGACCAGGACATCTCGGCGGTCTGTGCCGCCTTTTGCCTGCAACGCGACGGCGGGCGCGTGCGCAGCCTGCGCGCTTGCTTCGGCGGCATGGCAGCAATCCCCCAGCGCGCCCGCCGTCTCGAGGCGGCCCTGCGCGGGCGGGCGTGGACGCAGGCCGGCGTCAGCGCGGCGGTGGCGCAGCTCGCGCACGATTTCACGCCCATCGACGACATGCGCGCGAGCGCCGGGTACCGCCGGCGCGTCGCGGGCAATCTCCTGCAACGCTTCTTTCTCGAGTCCATGGGCGCGACAGAAGTGCGTCTCGGGGCCGGCACAAGCTGATAACGTGACTTCGCGACCCATCAAAGGTGCGGTAAGGACGGCGCAGCCCCACGACAGCGCGCACCTCCATGTCAGCGGCGAGGCGCTGTACGTCGACGACATCGTGCCGCCTCGCGGGGTGCTGCATGCGGCGCTCGGTCTGAGTGAGCGCGCCCACGCGCGGCTGGTGTCCGTCGACCTCGAGCCGGTGCGGCGCGCTCCCGGCGTAGTCGCCGTCATGGCGGCGGCCGACGTTCCCGGCGTGAACGACTACGGCCCGGTGCTGGCCGACGACCCGATCTTTGCCAGCACCCTCGTCGAGTACGTCGGCCAGTCGGTCTTCGCCGTGGCCGCCGAGACCGTGGGGCAGGCGCGTCGCGCTGCCAGGCTCGCTCGCATCGAATACGAGGATCGGGCGGCGCTCGTCAGCGTCGACGAGGCGCTGGCGGCGCGGTCGTTCGTCCTGCCGAGCGAGACCATGACGCGGGGCGACGCGCGTGCGGCCATCGCCGCCGCGCCCAAACGGCTCGCGGGTCGTCTGCACATCGGTGGCCAGGACCACTTCTACCTGGAGGGGCAGATCGCGCTGGCCGTCCCCGAGGAGGACGGCACCCTGCGCGTGTACAGCTCGACGCAATATCCCGGCGAGGTGCAGCATGCGGTTGCCGAAGCCCTCGGCCGTCGGCGCAGCAGCGACGTCGTCGTGGAGTGCCGCCGCATGGGGGGCGGGTTCGGCGGCAAGGAGACGCAGCCGGCGCTGATCGCCTGTGTCGCAGCGCTGCTGGCACAGCGCACGGGACGCGCGGTGAAGCTGCGCCTCGACCGCGACGACGACATGGTGGTGACGGGCAAGCGGCACGACTTCGTGGCCGACTGGGAAGTGGGTTTCGACGCTGAGGGGCGCATCCAGGGCTACGAGGTGAAGCTCGCGTCACGCTGCGGCATGTCAGCCGATCTTTCGGGCGCCATCAACAACCGCGCGATGTTCCACAGTGACAACTGCTACTACCTGGAAAACGTCACCATCGACTCCCACCGCTGCAAGACCAACACCGTTTCCAACACCGCCTTCCGCGGGTTCGGCGGTCCGCAGGGCATGATGGTAATCGAGTACGTCGTCGACGAGATCGCGCGCGAGCTCGGCCGGGATCCCCTGGACGTGCGTCTGCTGAACCTCTACGGCGTCGGTCAACGCGATGTCACGCCCTACGGCATGCGGGTCGAGGACAACGTGCTGCACGAACTCCTGCCGCGCCTCGAGCAGAGCGCCGACTACCGCGCCCGGCGCCGTGAGCTCGCACGGCGCAACGCCGACAGTTCGGTGCTGCGCCACGGAATTGCACTCACCCCCGTCAAGTTCGGCATCTCCTTCACCACGACCCATCTGAACCAGGCCGGGGCGCTGGTGCACGTCTACACCGACGGCAGCGTCATGCTCAATCACGGCGGCACGGAGATGGGGCAGGGCCTGTTCACGAAGGTCGCGCAGGTGGTCGCCGAGGAATTCCAGATCGACATCGATCGCATCCGCATCACCGCTTCGGACACCAGCAAGGTTCCCAATGCCTCGGCCACCGCCGCGTCCGCGGGCTCGGATCTAAACGGCAAGGCCGCCCAGGCGGCTGCGCGCGCCGTCAAGGATCGCCTGGTCGCGTTCGCCGCGGCGCGCTTCGGCGCCGAGCCGCACGACATCGTGTTCGCGGACAACCGCGTGCGGGTGGGCGAACGTGTCATGACGTTCGCCGAGCTCGTCAAGCTCGCCTATTTCGCGCGCGTGTCGCTGTCGGCAACGGGCTTTTATCGCACACCCAAGATCGGTTACGAGCGCTCGTCGTGGAGCGGCCGGCCGTTCTTCTACTTCGCCTACGGCGCCGCCTGCTCGGAAGTCGTCATCGACACGCTCACGGGGGAGAGCAAGCTCGTGCGCGTGGACATACTTCACGACGTGGGCGAATCGCTCAACCCGGCGATCGACCGCGGCCAGATCGAAGGCGGTTTTCTGCAGGGCGCCGGCTGGTTGACGATGGAGGAGCTGGTCTGGGACGCCTCCGGGGCGCTTGCGACCCACGCGCCGTCGACGTACAAGATTCCGGCATGCAGCGACTGGCCCGACGAGTTCCACGTGCATCTGCTCGAGACGGGCACTAATCGCGAGGACACCGTCTATCGCTCCAAGGCCGTGGGCGAGCCACCTCTGATGCTGGCCATGTCGGTGTTTCACGCCATCAAAGACGCCATCGCGAGCGTGAGGGACTATCGTCTGAGCCCGCGGCTGAACGCGCCGGCGACCCCTGAGGAGATTCTGCGCTCGGTGGACGAGCTGCGCGCCAGGGAAGCGGACAGCGAGACGGGCGCGGGCGTCGGCGCACGACGGGCGGCATCGTGACCGACTGGCTGCAGACGCTGCGCGCGTGCGACGACGGCGCGCTGCCGTGCGTGCTGGTCACGCTGGCCGAGGCCCGAGGGTCGACGCCGCGGGAGGCCGGTACGAAGTTCGTCGTTACGGCGAACGGCAGCTTCGGCACCATCGGCGGCGGCCAGCTGGAGTACGAGTGCATCGACACCGCTCGCGAGCTGCTCGAGGAGGGTGCGACGACGCCGTCCTTGCAGCATGTGCCCCTGGGGCCGGCGCTGGGGCAGTGCTGCGGCGGCGCGGCGACACTCGTGTTCGAACCGCTGCGGCGCCGCGTCCCGGCATGGGCGGCGGTGAGGACGGAGCTTGAGCAGCGTGGCTCGTGCNNAGTGCGCGTGCCCCCCGGCGCACACCTGGTGTTCACCGCCGCGTCGGTGCATGACGATCCCGGCACCGCCGCCGTGATGCAGCAGGTGAGCGGCGCCGCCCGCGCATTGCTGCACGCCGCCGACGGGGCGGCGACCCCGCGCCTCGAGCGATTGGACGACGGCACACTGGTCTACCTCGAGCGGGTCAGCGACGCCGATCTCGTGCTCGCGCTGTTCGGCGCCGGCCATGTCGGCAAGGCGTTGGTGCAGGTGCTGAGCGCTGCGCCGTGTCGCGTCACTTGGGTCGATCCGCGACGCGACATCTTCCCCGCGGAGTTGCCGGCCAACGTGCGTGCACGGCAGCTCGCGCCGCCGCACGCGGCGGTCGACGAGGCGCCGCCCGGGAGCGCCTTTCTCGTCATGACACACAGCCACGCTCTCGATCTGGAGCTGTGCGAGCGGATTCTGCGGCGCACTGACTTCGCCTATCTCGGACTCATCGGCTCGCTGTCCAAGCGCAGGCGCTTCGAGAAGCGCCTGCGCGCAAGCGGTCTTGCCGCCGATCTCATCGAGCGGATGGTGTGTCCCATCGGCATCGACGGTATCGTGTCCAAGCACCCGGGCGGGATCGCCGTTGCCGTGGCGGCGCAGCTGCTGCAGACGCGCGAGCGCCTCGTGTCGCGCTCGCCGCAGACGCTGGCGGCGGGTGCTTCGTGATGGCCGCAACGCAGCCCGCGCGGGCGATCCGCAGGCGGGTTACGCCGCTTGCACGTCGCGGGCGCGAAAGGACGGCAACCGAGCCTCGGCGCCCATGACGCCTCGTCTCGAGCTCAAGGGCATCACTAAGATCTACCCCACGGTCGTCGCCAACGAGGGCATCGATCTGCGCGTGATGCCCGGCGAGATTCACGCCGTTCTCGGCGAGAACGGGGCGGGCAAGAGCACGCTCATGAAGATCATCTACGGCGTCGTCAGAGCCGACGCGGGTACGCTCTCGTGGAACGGGCAGCCCGTGGCGGTGCGCAACCCGGCGCAGGCGCGGCGCCTGGGCATCGGCATGGTGTTTCAGCACTTCTCGCTGTTCGAGACCCTGAGCGTGGTCGAGAACATCGCGCTCGCCGTCGAGGGCCACCGCGACCTCGATATGCTTGCGGGGCGTATTGCGGAGGTCTCCGAGAAGTATGGGCTGCCGCTGGACCCGCGGCGACTGGTGCACTCGCTGTCGGTGGGTGAGCGCCAGCGGGTGGAGATCGTGCGCTGCCTGCTGCAGGACCCCAGCCTGCTGATCATGGACGAGCCGACGTCGGTGCTGACGCCGCAGGCCGTGCAACGCCTTTTCGACACACTGCGCAAGGTGGCCGCGGAGGGCTGCAGCATTCTCTACATCAGCCACAAGCTGGACGAGATCAAGGAGCTCTGCGAAACGGCCACCATTCTTCGTGCGGGGCGGGTGAGCGGTAACGCGGACCCGCGGGTCGAGTCCACGTCGAGCCTGGCACGAATGATGATCGGCAGGGAGCTGCCGGTCTGCGAGCACAGCGAGCCCGTCCAGGGCGGAGAAGAGGCACTGGTCGTCGCCGGCCTGTCGCGCCGGGCAAGTGACCAGTTCGGCACCGACCTCGTCGACATCCGTCTTCGCGTGAACGCCGGTGAGATAGTCGGCATCGCAGGCGTTTCGGGCAACGGTCAGCGGGAGCTGCTGGCGGCCTTGAGCGGCGAGAGCCCGGGCGGCGACGCTGCGGTGATACGCCTGGGCGGGCGCGAAGTCGGCAGACTCGACGCCGCCGGGCGTCGCAACCTCGGGCTCGTGTTCGTGCCCGAGGAACGGCTTGGTCGCGGCGCGGTGCCGGAGATGACCCTGGCGCACAACGCGCTGCTGACGGGTCACCGTCGGGGCATGGTGCGCCACGGCCTCATCCGGTTCGCTCGTGTGGAGGCTTTCGCCGAGAGGTGCGTCAAGGATTTCAACGTCATGTGCGGCGGCGTGCACGCCGAGGCCAAGAGTCTCTCCGGCGGCAACTTGCAGAAGTTCATCGTCGGGCGTGAGTTCCTGCAAGAGCCCTTGGTGGTGGTGGCCGCGCAGCCCACGTGGGGCGTGGACGTCGGCGCAGCAACCGCCATCCGGCAGGCGCTGATCGACATGCGCAACCGCGGCGTGGCCGTGCTCGTGGTGTCCGAGGAACTCGAAGAGCTCTTCGAGATCTGCGACCGCGTCGCCGTGATCGCCAATGGCCGTCTGTCGCCGAGCAAAATGGTCTCGCAGACGAACGTCGACGAGATCGGCCGCTGGATGAGCGGCCTGTTCCCGGGGGCGCGCGAGGCGCGGGCGCGGCCGGGGGAGGGGGGGCGCGTTGATACGGCTTGAACCGCGTGCCGAGCCCTCGCGGCTGATGCGCTACGTCTCGCCGCTGATGGCGGCCGGCCTCACGCTGGTGGTGGGATTCGTGCTCTTCACCGTGCTCGGCAAGGATCCGCTGCGCGCTTTCTACACCTTTTTCATCGCGCCGGTGGACGATCGTTTCGGCTGGGGCGAGCTGGCGCTCAAGGCGACGCCGCTCACGCTCATCGGCGTGGGGCTCGGCATCGGTTTTCGGGCCAACGTGTGGAACATCGGCGCCGAGGGTCAGCTCACGATGGGGGCGATCGTCGGCGGCGGTCTGGCGCTGTGGCTGCACGACAGCGACAGCGTCTGGTTGTTGCCCGGCATGATCGTCGCCGGCGCCCTCGGCGGCATGGCCTGGGCGGCGGTGCCCGCGTTCCTGCGCACGCGTTTCAACGCCAACGAGATTCTCGTCAGCCTCATGCTCACCTACGTGGCCATTCTGCTGCTGAGCTATCTCGTGCACGGACCGTGGAAAGACCCCGAGGGCTACGGGTTCCCGGAGTCGCGGTTGTTTCCGGACGCCGCGCTGCTGCCGATTCTGATCGAGGGCACGCGACTGCACGGCGGGCTCGCGTTGGCGCTCGCCGCCGTCGCCCTCGGCTGGGTGTTCCTGACGCGCAGCTTTCTTGGTTATCAGCTGCGGGTGGGTGGGCTGGCGCCGGCCGCGGCGCGCTACGCGGGCTTCGGGCGCGGGCGCATGATCTGGCTCGGTCTGCTGGCGGGGGGTGCCGCGGCGGGCATCGCCGGCGTCGGCGAGGTGGCGGGACCGATCGGGCAGCTGCTCCCCTCGGTCTCACCGGGCTACGGCTTCGCCGCCATCATCGTGGCCTTCGTCGGCCGCCTGCATCCGCTCGGCATATTGCTCGCGAGCCTGTTGATGGCGCTGCTGTATCTCGGGGGCGAGTCGGCGCAGCTGGAGCTGGGACTGCCCTCCGCCGTGACCGGTGTGTTCCAGGGAATGCTGCTGTTCTTCCTGCTGGGCTGTGACGTCTTCATCCATTTTCGCCTGCGGCGACGGCAGCCGCGTCGAGCAATGACACCGGCGGCGGAGACGGCGCCGTGACGGCGACGGAAACCGCCATCGCCATTGCGCTGGCCACGATCGGCGCCGGGACCCCGCTGGTGTTCGCCGCGCTCGGCGAGCTGGTGGTGGAGAAATCCGGCGTGCTCAACCTCGGCGTGGAAGGCATGATGCTGCTGGGGGCGGTGGCCGGATTCATCGCCGCCGCCGAGACCGACAACATCGTGCTGGCCGCGCTGGCGGGAATGACGGCGGGCTCGGGCGCGGCGCTCGTGTTCGGGTTCCTCACCCTGTCGCTGCAGGCCAATCAGGTGGCCACGGGCCTCGCGCTGACCATCTTCGGCATCGGCATCAGCGCCTTTCTCGGGCTCGACTACACCAGCGTGGCGGTGGAGGGGTTGGCCGGCGTCCACGTCCCGGTGCTGAGCGATCTGCCGGTGGTGGGCCCGCTGCTGTTCTCCCTGGATCCGCTGATTTACGTCTCCTTCCTTTTCTTCGCCGGCATCAGCTGGTTTCTCTATCGCAGCCGGCCCGGGCTGGTGCTGCGCGCGGTCGGCGAATCGCCGCACTCGGCTCACGCTCTGGGTTACCCCGTGATCCGGATCCGCTACGCCGCGGTGCTGTTCGGCGGCGCCATGGCGGGCCTCGGCGGCATGTACCTCTCGGTCGTCTACACACCGGTCTGGGTCGAGGCCATGACCGCGGGGCGGGGCTGGATCGCGCTGGCGCTGGTGGTGTTCGCCACCTGGCGCCCGGCGCGGGTGCTCGTCGGTGCCTACCTCTTCGGCGGGGTCACGATCATCCAGTTCCACATACAGGGGGCCGGCGTCGACATTGCCTCCCAGGTATTGTCCATGCTGCCTTATCTGGCCACAATCGCCGTGCTGGTCGTCATCTCCCGTGACGCCACCAAAATACGGCTCAACGCGCCGGCCTCGCTGGGCCAGGCGTACCATCCCGATGTCTAGAATCGAAGGAGGAAGCAACAATGATACGACCCGGAAAGATCCTCACTCGCGCGGCCACGACGGCTCTGGCGGCGCTCGTCGCCATGGCGGGGACGCTCGTCTCGACCGCAGCGCGGGCGCAGGAACCGCTCAAGGTCGGCTTCGTCTACGTCAGCCCCATCGGCGACGCCGGGTGGACTTATCAGCACGAGATCGCCCGGCAGAAGATGATGGAAGCGCTGGGTGCGCGTGTCGAGTCGAAGTACATCGAGAGCGTGCCCGAGGGAGCGGAGGCTGAGCGTGTCATACGCGACCTCGCCAGCAGCGGGCACAAGCTCATTTTCACGACGTCGTTCGGCTACATGAACCCGACGATCAAGGTGGCCAAGGCGTTTCCGCAAACCACCTTCGAGCACGCCACGGGCTACAAGCGGGCGGCGAACGTCGGCACTTACGTTGCCCGTTTCTACGAGGGGCGTTACCTCACCGGCATCGTCGCCGGTAAGATGACCAAGTCGAACGTGGCCGGGTACGTCGCGGCCTTTCCGATTCCGGAGGTCATCCGCGGCATCAACGCGTTCACGCGCGGCATGCGCAGCGTCAATCCCGACGCCGAGGTGAAAGTGATCTGGGTGAACTCGTGGTTCGACCCCGGCCGCGAGCGCGAAGCCGCGGACGCGCTCATCGCCCAGGGGGCGGACGTGATCACGCACCACACGGACTCCACCGCGCCGACGCTGGCCGCGGAGGAGAAGGGCGTCTACGTCATCGGCTATCACTCCGACATGTCGAAGTACGGCCCCAAATCTCACCTCACCGCGTCCACACACAACTGGGCCGACCACTACGTGCGCACTGCGCAGGCCGTGCTCGACGGCAAGTGGACGTCACAGGCGGTCTGGGGCGGCATCAGCGCCGGCATGGTCAAGCTCGCTCCGTTCGGGCCGGCGGTGCCCCAGGACGTGCGCGACATGGTGCTCGCCAAATACGACGATATCGCCAAAGGCACGCTGCACCCCTTCGCGGGCCCGGTGCGGGATCAGACGGGCGCCGAGAAGGTGCCCGCGGGCACGAACATGTCCGACGACGACATGCTTACCATGGACTACTACGTCGAGGGCGTGCAGGGCAAGCTGCCCAAATAGCGCCCGGGCACGCCGTCCGCGGCGGCGTGTCTCGCAGCGAACCGGCGGGCGAGGGGCGGGCACGGCGCGTGCCCGCCCGTTCCCGTGCGGTGACGACGCCAACCGCCGCACGGAGGTCGCGTCCGTGCGGCTCGAGCGCCTGCAGGAGGTCTCGTGGACGCGACCCTGGGCGAGTGGCTCAATCTGGTCATTCGCTGGATCCATGTCATAACGGGCATCGCCTGGATCGGCGCCTCGTTCTACTTCAACTGGCTGCTCAACCGTCTCGTCGCACCGCGCGCCGACGACGAGCGGGTCCTGGGTAATCTGTGGGCAATTCACGCCGGTGGTTTTTTCAGGGTGCAGAAGCGGCGCATCCCCGCCGGCGAGCTGCCCGAGCCCCTGCACTGGTTCAAGTGGGAGGCGTACTGGACCTGGATCAGCGGTTTCGCTCTGCTGGTGCTGGTCTACTACGTCGGCGCCCGCGTATACCTAGTCGATCCCGTCGTCGCCGACATGTCTCCCGCGGCGGCCGTTGCCGTCGGTCTCGTCTCTCTAGTCGGCTCGTGGTTCGTCTACGACCTGCTGTGGCGCTCGCCGCTGGGACACAGGCGAATTCTCGCCACGGCGATTTCCTGCCTGTTGCTGGCGCTGCTGACGTACGCTCTGTGCCGCGTCTTCAGCGGGCGCGGTGCCTACATTCACGTCGGCGCCGTGCTGGGCACGCTCATGGTGGGAAACGTCTTTCGCGTGATCATGCCGGCGCAACGCGAGCTCGTCGCGGCCACGCGCGCGGGGCGCGAGCAGAACGAGGCGCTGAGCGCGGCTTCCGAGCAACGCTCGTTGCACAACAACTATCTCACGCTGCCCGTGCTGTTCGTGATGGTGAGCAATCATTACCCTGCTACGTTCGGCCACCCGCTCAACTGGCTCGTCCTGCTGGTGCTGTTCGCCGCCGGCGGGCTCGTGCGTCACTACTTCAACGTGCGCCACCGCAGCGGCAACTGGGCGAGCTCGTGGCTGCTGGCGCTGGCGGCGGTTGCCGTTGCCGGCGTGGCCTATCTCACGGCGGCGGGCGGCGCGCGCACGACGAGCGCCGCCGGCCCGCCGGTTCGTTTTGCCGAGGTGCGCGCCATCGTCGACCGGCACTGCCTGAGCTGCCACTCGGCGACGCCCACCCACGAGCTGTTCACCACCGCGCCGAAGAACGTCGTCTTCGACACGCCGGAGCAGATTCGCAACCAGGCGCCGCAGATACGGGCGCAGACCGTCACCAGCCGCGCCATGCCGCTCGGCAACCTCAGCGCGATGAGCCTCGAGGAGCGCGAGGCGCTGGCGCGATGGATCGCTCAGGGCGCGGAGCTCGATTGATGTACCGCTCGCGTGCACCGGCGAGGGGTGAGGCGGTCGTCGCGCGCCGCGGCGCGTCGCTCGCCATCGCGTGATGGCCCAGGCATTCCGCGGCGCCATCGTGCACTGCCTCGACGACCCCGGCATGGACGCCGGCGCCGGCGCGGTGGAGGTTTTCGACGACGGTCTGCTGCTCGTCGACGAGGGACGGGTCGTGCGTTGCGCGCCGGCGTCCCGGCTGCTGGAGGGACTGGGCCCGGACGTCCCGGTCACGGACTACAGCGGTCACCTTATCGTGCCCGGCTTTGTTGACACCCACATCCACTTTCCGCAGACGGACGCCATCGCCTCCTACGGCGAGCAGCTGCTCGACTGGCTCGAGCGTTACATCTACCCGGTGGAGCGCGAGTTCGAGAACGGCGAGCACGCCGCCGAGGTGGCGGAGTTCTTCCTGCGCGAGCTGCTGCGCAACGGGACCACGACTGCGATGGTCATGGCCACTGTTCACAAGCAGTGCGCCGATGCGGTATTCGCGGCGGCGGCGCGACGCGGCATGCGCGTCATCGCCGGCAGGACGATGATGGATCGAAACTGCCCCGCTTATCTGCGCGACACCGCCGACGCGAGCTACGCCGAAAGTCGCGAGCTCATCGAGACCTGGCACGGCAGGGATCGGCTGGCCTTTGCGGTCACACCGCGCTTCGCACCGTCTTGCTCGCCACGCCAGCTCGAGCGCGCGGGAGAGCTTCTGGGGGAGTTCGAGGACGTCTACCTGCAAACACACGTCGCCGAGAACGCCGACGAGGTGGCGTGGGTGGCGCGGCTCTTCCCCGACAGCCGCAGCTATCTCGACGTCTACGACCGCTTCGGCCTGCTGCGGGAGCGCGCGGTGCTGGCCCACTGCATTCACCTTGACGACGCCGATCGCGCGCGCCTGGCGGCAACAGGCGCCGCGGCGGCCTTCTGTCCCACGTCGAACCTGTTTCTCGGCAGCGGCTTGTTCGACCTCGAGCGTGCCGATGCGCACGCCATGCGGGTGGGCATGGGCACGGACGTCGGTGCCGGGACCAGCTTCGGTATGCTGCAGACGCTGGCGGAAGCCTACAAGGTTGTACAGCTGCAGGGGCAGAGCCTGTCGCCGTATCGGGCGTTGTACCTGGCGACGCTCGGCGGCGCGCGCTGCCTGCGTCTCGACGGGGTCATCGGTAATTTCCTTCCGGGCAAGGAGGCGGACTTCGTCGTCCTCGATCCCGCCGCGACGCCGTTGCAGCAGCGCCGCGCCGCCCGCGCGTGGGACTGGTCGGAGCGCCTGTTCTCGCTCATGATGCTCGGTGACGACCGCTCGGTGGCCGCCACCCACGTTCTGGGAGAGCCCCTGCACCGGCGCGGGTGAGGCAGGCACCCCGCGCCCGGGGGACGGACAAGCGGGTCAGGGCGTGCGGGCGCGTGCGCCGTCTAATCGGCCTCGCTTGCGGGCGAGCCCGGCGCGTGTGGCTCGTTGTCCTTCCACCGTTTGACCATTCCCGAGTCCAGACCGAACAGGTCGAGCGTCCGGCCGATGGTCTGATCGACGATGTCGTCGATGCTCTGCGGGCGATGATAGAACGCCGGTACGGGCGGCACGATGACGGCGCCGTAACGGGTTGCCTGCTGCATCAGCTCCAGGTGCCCGAGGTGCAGCGGGGTTTCGCGCACCAGCAGTACCACGCGGCGTCGCTCCTTGAGGCACACGTCGGCCGCCCGCGTGATCAGGTTGTCGTTGTACGAGTGCACGATGCCGGAAAGCGTCTTGATCGAGCACGGTGCGACCAGCATGCCGGTGGTGACGTAGGAGCCGCTCGAGAGCGACGCGCCGATGTCCTTGTAGCTGTGGCGCACGTCGGCGAGTTCGCGCACCTCGCGCAGCGTCATGTCGGTCTCCGCGGCGATCGTCTCGCCCGCCGCCGGGGAGATGATGGCGTGGGTCTCGACGTCGGGCAGCGCGCGCAGAGCCTGCAGCGCGCGGATGCCGTAAATCACGCCGGAGGCGCCCGAGATTCCAACGATGAGCCGCTTCTGGGTCGACATGCCGGGTCCTAGGTGCCCCCGCCGCGGGTGGGTGTCTTACCGTGGTCGCGTGTGCCGCTCACGCTACGGCTTCGATGCCCAAGACTGCCGCAGAGCCCTGGGAAGCGCAAGCGCGGTGTGTGCTAACGCGCAGGCGGGGCACGGAAATCGTCTCTTTCCAGCAGCCACGACGCCGCCAGGCCGAAGACGAGCCCCCAGAACGGTGCGCCGATGTTGGCGATGGCGACGTCGGCGACGGTGACGAGAAAACTCACCAGCGCGCCGAGGGTGAAGCGCCCCTGAAACGACACCACGAACGCGGTCTGCAGCACGCGCAGCATGGCGAGGCCGGCGAGGGTGGCGATGAAGCCGCCGGGGGCCGCCAGCATCAGCCGCGTGAACAGCGGTGCGAACAGACCAAAGACGAGGGCGAGCACGCCGACGGCCACTCCCGCCGCGTAGCGGCGCTCGGGCGCGCCGGAACCCGAGAGGATGGCGTTGACCGGGCCGGTGAGGCAGGTGGAGACGCAGCCCACGGCCGCGTTGACGAGCGAGCCCACGCCGCAAGCGACGGCGATGGCGTTGACGGGCGGGCGGTGACCCGCCGCCGAGAGCACCGTGATGCCCTGGCCGTTCTGCACCGCGAGCACGGTGATGGCGAGCGGCACCACCAGCTCCAGCATGGCCTGCCAGGAGAACGCCGGTGCGTAGAGCCCCGGGCGGGCGAGTGCAGGCACCGCCGGGCCCGCCACCGGGGTGGCCGCGTCGAGCAAGAACACCGCGACGATGCCGACGAGCAACGCGCCGATGACGGGCGGCAGCACCCGCCCCAGGCGCGGCAGGGCGCTCAAGGCCACGAAGGCTGCCGCCATGGGCGCGGCGATCCAGAAGGCGTCGCCGATGGCGTGCACGAGATCGAGGCCGAACTGCAGGAACACGCCCGCCACCATGCCCATGACGATGGGCATCGGTAGCGCGTCCATGCAGCGCCGCACCCAGCCGCTCAGACCCAGCGCCAGCATGAGCAGACCGGTGGCGTAATACGCGCCGAGGACCTCGGCGAAGCTCAGGTGCTCGAGCGCCGGCCCGATGAGGACGGTGCCGGGGATGGTCCAGAAGAACACCAGCGGCTGGCGGTAGCGCAGGCAGAAGAAAATGCTGATGAGGCCGTTGAGGAACATCGCGCCGAAGATCCACGACGAGAGCTCCGCCTCGCTGAGGCCGCCGCGGGTGCCCACGGCGAGGATAATGGCGAGCGGGCCGGAGGCGGCGAAGACGAAGGCCACCAGCGCGTTGGCGGCGTGCATGCCGCGCAGGTCGGCGAAGACGCGGGCGACGCTGGGCAGCGGCCCGGCAGGGCGCTCAAGGGACATGGCGACGCGCCGCATGGTGTTTGGCCGTGCGCCTCGGTGCGCGGCCGACACAAGCGCATCTTGCGCGCAGGGCGCGATCGGGACACTCTTTCGTCACGGAAGGATCCGACGGACCGGCATTGACCGTATTTTAAGCATGGCGCGCTTGACGCAGTTCGTTAATGTAGGGTCTGACCCGTGTCGAAGCCAGCGCTGCGGTAGCGGCCTTCGTTCAAGCCGCCGGCGCTGGGTCAGGTTCGCCGCGCTCATGCTGTTTCTCCAGCGTTCGAGCGCCTCTTGAGTGTTAGAGTTTGCTCCGGCGGGGTCGCACCGGTTGCATAAACCGCAAGCCTTGGGTAATTGCGCCGACGCGGGCCGCCGTGTCTGTCTTGCTTCTGCCATTACTGATCGAGTCGTGACGATGAGAATCGAGCCCCTGACGCCGGGCACCAGCCCGTGGTATCTGCGCCCCTTCTTCTGGAACCAGCGCCGCAAGTACGGGCGGCCTTTGACGGCCGCGCTCCTGTGGGCGCGCACGCCGCGACTGTTCGTACCGCTCGCCCTGCTCTACGGGGCGATCGATCGGCGACGCTCTCCCATCGACCCCGCGCTGCGCTCGCTCGTCACGGTGCGCGTATCCCAGCTCAACGGTTGCGCGTTCTGCGTCGACCTCAACGCCGAGACCCTGCTGCGCCGCGGTGTGGCCGAGGAGAAGGTGGAGGCGCTGGCCGAGTGGCGCGAGAGCGCGCACTTTGACGCGCTGGAGCGCGCGGCGCTGGATTACGCCGAAGCGATGACGCTGAGCGAGCGGTGCGTCGACGACGCGGTGATGGGTGAGGTCCGCCACTACTTCGACGACGACGCCGTCGTCGAGCTCACCGCGCTCGTCGCCTTCCAGAACCTCTCGAGCAAGTTCAACAGCGCCCTGGACGTCCCCCCCCAGGGCTACTGCCGCCTGTCGATCGCGGGAGACGTTGACGCCCCGTGCTGACCGCCGCCGCGCTGCACGCGGTCACGGCGCCGGCGCCGCGTGGTCGCCCCCGACGCAGAGGACCGGTTCGACGATGCTTAGATTCCTGAAGTCGCTCGCAATCGCCGGCGTGTGCTGCGCCGTCTCC
>JABAHS010015420.1_pt2 | contig 32243 bp, 23 predicted proteins | sample 7062111 | NCBI WGS metagenome assembly JABAHS01 (sample SAMN14534600, study PRJNA622989) | marine sediment metagenome | biome: marine biome [ENVO:00000428]; feature: marine pelagic biome [ENVO:01000023]; material: deep marine sediment [ENVO:00002113]; isolation source: pool of 4 deep marine... | reverse complement strand
GCTGGATGCCCGCGAAGGCGGCCGAGGCCGCGCTCGAGGCACCGCGCGCCTCGATCACCTCGGCGCCTCGCTTCTGCACGCGCGGCATGAATTCCTCGCGCACCCAGGTCTCGTCCACCAGCTCCCGGGCTGCGCGCCCGGCCACCGTGGCGTGGCTGATGTCCGGGTACTGGGTGGTCGAGTGGTTGCCCCAGATGGTCATTCGCCGGATGTCCGCCATGGCGGCGCCGGTCTTGCGCGCGAGCTGGGCGATGGCGCGGTTGTGGTCCAGGCGGGTCATGGCGGTGAACTGCCTCGGGTCGAGGTCGGGGGCGTTGCGCATGGCGATGAGCGCGTTGGTGTTGGCCGGGTTGCCGATGACCAGCACGCGCACATCACGGCTCGCCTGCTCGTTGAGCGCCCTGCCCTGGGGGGCGAAGATCTTCCCGTTCTCGGCCAGCAGGTCCTTGCGCTCCATGCCCTTGCCCCGCGGCTTGGCCCCCACGAGCAGCGCGTAGTCCGCGTCGCGGAAGGCCGCGTCGGCGTCGTCGCTGGCGGCGATGTCCTGGAGCAGCGGGCAGGCGCAGTCCTCGAGCTCCATCACCACACCGTCCAGCGCCTTCATCGCGGGCGGGATCTCCAGGAGCTGGAGGATGACCGGCTGCTCGGGGCCCAGCATCTCGCCCGCCGCGATGCGAAACAGCATGGAGTATGCGATCTGGCCCGCCGCTCCCGTAACGGCGACACGTACCGGTGGCTTCATGACACTCCTCTCCTCCGTCGTGTGCAAAACCGGGGTCAGACACCACTTTCCGGGCGCTTCCGCACTTCACAGCCTATGCCAAAAGGCGGAAAGTGGTGTCTGATCCCGGTTTTCGCCTCAGGACCGCTTGTCGATGGGCGTATAGTCGCGCTTCTCGGCTCCGATGTAGAGCTGGCGCGGACGCCCGATGCGTCGATCCTCGTCCTCCATCATCTCCATCCACTGGCTGATCCAGCCCACGGTGCGCGCCATGGCGAAGATGACGGTGAACATGTTGAGCGGGATCCCCAGCGCGCGCAGGATGATGCCCGAGTAGAAATCCACGTTCGGGTAGAGCTTGCGCTCGATGAAGTACTCGTCCTCCAGGGCGATCCGCTCGAGCTCGAGGGCGATCTCGAACAGCGGCGCGTCGCCGCCGAGCTGATCCAGCAGGTCGTGGCAGGCCTGGCGGATGATCGTCGCGCGCGGGTCGAAGTTCTTGTAGACGCGGTGGCCGAAGCCCATGAGACGGAACGGATCGTTCTTGTCCTTGGCCCGCTCGACGTACTTCGGGATCTCCTTGGGGTCCCCAATGCCCTCCAGCATGCGGATGACCGCCTCGTTGGCGCCTCCGTGAGCCGGCCCCCACAGGGTCGCAATACCCGCCGCGATGCAGGCGAAGGGGTTGGCGCCCGAGCTGCCGGCCAGGCGCACCGTGGAGGTGCTCGCGTTCTGCTCGTGATCGGCGTGCAGGATCATCATGAGCTCCAGCGCCCGCACCGACACCGGGTCCGGCACGTAGGGCTCCGCGGGCACCGCGAAGGTCATGCGCAGGTAGTTCTCCACGTAGCCGAGGGAGTTGTCCGGATACATGAAGGGTTGACCGATGGCGTACTTGTAGGCGTCGGCGGCGATGGTGGGCATCTTGGCGATGAGCCGGTACGCCGAGACGACCCGCTCCTCGGGGTCGTGCACGTCGAGCCCGTCGTGGTAGAACGCCGACAGCGCCCCCACCACCCCCACCAGAATCCCCATCGGATGGGCGTCGTGGCGATACCCGCTCATGAACCGCCGCATCCCCTCGTGCACCATCGTGTGCTGGCGGATGCGGACGTTGAATCCATCCCACTGCTCGCGCGTGGGCAGGTCGCCGAACATCAGGAGATACGCGACCTCGAGGAAGGTGCTGTGCTCGGCGAGCTGCTCGATGGGATAGCCCCGGTAGAGCAGCACCCCTTTCTCGCCGTCGATGAAGGTGATACGGCTGCGACAGCTCGAGGTCGTGGCATACCCCGGATCGTGGGTGAAGTAGCCGAGCCCCTTCGCCAATGCACGGGTGTCGATGACGGGCGGCCCGTGGGTGCCGCGCAGTACGGGACATTCCACCGTGTTCCCGGTGGCACTGTCGGTGATGGTGACGGTATCGTGCTTTCCCATATGCTCCCCCGTGGTGCTGAGTCAGGCAGCTCGGCCGCATGGCATTCCTCGCGTGCCCCATGCCATGCCCTGGGGACCGGCGTCCCACCGCCCTTCGAGGCCTGCAAGAAAGGTAAAGCTGTTTCCGGCTCGGCGGCAATCGCGCACCTAAGCCCACCCAGCGCGGCACATGGTCGCACATGGGGCCGGGCATTTGTACTCACGGAGAATCAGATAGGCTAAACTACTGAACGGAAGCGCAGTCGCGATGGAATTCCCGCGAATGGATCGTCATTCGCGCCAGCCGCGACCGACGGCACGCCAACAAAAGCATTCAATGACAATTTGCCGGGCACGACCATGCAGGAGAGTTCGCTACTTTCGGGAGCAAACGCCGCATACCTCGAGGATCTCTACGAAACCTACCTCAAGAATTCCGCCGAGCTGCCCCAGGAGTGGCGGCGGTATTTCGAAAGCCTGAGCAGGGGCGCGGCTCCCCCCGTCAGCCCGGCGGCAGGCACCGAATCGGCGTACCTGGAGACCCTGGCCCAGAAGCACGCCGCCGTCCTGCAGCTCATCCAGGCCTACCGGTTTCGCGGGCACCGCCAGGCGGACCTGGACCCGCTGAAGCTCCTGGAACGCCCGGCCGTCCCCGACCTCGACCCCGCCTACCACGGCCTCACCGAAGAGGACATGGACCGGACCTTCAACACCGGCACCCTGGTGGGGCCCTCGACGGCGACCCTGCGCGAGATCCTGGATATCCTCAACTCGACGTACTGCGGGTCCATCGGCTCGGAGTACATGTACATCACCTCCACCCAGCAAAAGCGCTGGATCCAGCAACGCCTGGAGAGCTGCCGCGCCCGCCCCGACTTCTCCGCGGAGAAGAAGCGCGACATCCTGCGCTGGACCACCGCGGCCCGCAAGCTCGAGGATTACATGCACCGCAAGTACGTGGGCCAGAAGCGCTTTTCCCTGGAGGGCGGGGAGAACCTCATTCCCTGCCTGGACGAGGTGGTGCAGCGCGGGGGCGCCCAGGGGATCAAAGAGTTCGTCATCGGCATGGCTCATCGCGGCCGCCTGAACGTGCTGGTCAACATCCTCGGCAAGCATCCCAAGGATCTCTTCGGCGAGTTCGAGGGCAAGATCGACGTCGGCACCGGGTCGGGCGACGTGAAATACCACCTCGGGTTCTCGTCCAACGTGGACACTCCCGGGGGCCCGGTGCACCTGGCGCTCGCTTTCAATCCCTCCCACCTGGAGATCATCAACCCGGTGGTCGAGGGCTCGGTGCGGGCGCGCCAGGAGCGCCGCCACGACCAGGAGCGCAAGCAGGTGCTGCCCGTGCTCATCCACGGGGACGCCGCCTTCGCGGGCCAGGGGGTGGTGATGGAGACGCTCAACCTCTCCGAGACCCGCGGCTTCGCCACCGGCGGCACCGTTCACGTCATCGTGAACAACCAGATCGGATTCACCACCAGCGACCCGCTGGATTCGCGCTCCACCCTGTACTGCACGGACGTGGCCAAGATGGTGCAGGCGCCCATCTTCCACGTGAACGGCAACGACGCCGAGGCGGTGATCTTCATCACCCAGCTCGCGCTCGATTTTCGCATGGAGTTCAACCAGGACGTGGTCATCGACCTCGTGTGCTTCCGGCGCTACGGCCACAACGAGGCGGACGAGCCGCTGGTCACCCAGCCCATGATGTACAAGAAGATCCGCCAGCAGAAAGGCCCGCGGCGGCTCTATGCGGAGAAGCTGGTCGAGGAGGGCGTGTTCCAGGAGGGCGAGCCCGACAAGATGGCGGAAGACTACCTCGCGGCGCTGGGGAGCGGCGATGGGGAGGTATCGCGTCCCGTCCTGGAGGACTTCGACACGCAGTACATGGTCGACTGGACGCCCTATCTCGACGACGACTGGAAGCGCAAGGTCGACACCTCGGTGCCCATCGAAACCGTCGAGCGACTGGGCCTCAAGCTGACCGTGTACCCCGAGGACTTCGAGCTCCACCGGGCGGTCAAGAAGATCATCGAAGGGCGGCGCGCGATGGCGGTGGGGGAGCGGCCCATCGACTGGGGGTTCGCCGAGAACCTGGCCTACGCGACGTTGCTCGAGGACGGTTATTCGGTGCGGCTCTCGGGGCAGGACAGCGAGCGCGGTACGTTCTTCCACCGCCATGCCACGCTGCACAATCAGAAAGAGCGCGGGACCTACAAGCCGCTCGAGCACCTCTTCGAAGGGCAGCCGCGGATCCGCATCATCAACTCGTTGCTCTCCGAGGAGGCGGTGGTCGGCTTCGAGTACGGCTACGCCACGGCCGAGCCCGAAGCGCTCGTCATCTGGGAAGCGCAGTTCGGGGATTTCTGCAACGGCACCCAGGTGGTGATCGATCAGTTCATGAGCTCCTCGGAGGCCAAGTGGGGACGCTTGTGCGGGCTGGCGTTGTTCCTTCCGCACGGCTACGACGGTCAGGGGCCGGAACACTCCTCGGCGCGTCCGGAGCGGTTCCTGCAGCTCTGCGCCGAAGACAACATGCAGGTGTGCTGGCCGAGCACTCCGGCGCAGATGTTTCACATGCTGCGCCGCCAGACGCTGCGCCCCTACCGCAAGCCCCTCATCGTCATGACCCCGAAGAGTCTGCTGCGCCACCGGCTCTCGACGTCGACCCGCGAGGACCTCGCGAACGGAACCTTTCAGACGGTCATCGACGAGATCGACCCCATCGACCCGAAGCAGGTCGGCCGCCTCGTGGTGTGCAGCGGCAAGGTGTACTTCGACCTGTTGCAGAAGCGGCGCGAGCACCAGCTCGACCACGTCGCCATCGCGCGGGTCGAGCAGCTCTACCCGTACCCGAAAGAGGACATCGAAGCGCTGCTCGACAGATACCCGAAGGCCAGCGAAATCGTGTGGGCACAGGAGGAGCCCCGGAATATGGGCGCGTGGTTCTTCATGTTGTCGCATCGCCACCTCGCCGGAAGCCTGAAGTCCAGACACCGGCTCATCTACGCAGGCCGGGAGTACTCCGCCTCGCCGGCGGTCGGCTATCTGAACGTCCACCTGGAGCAGCAGCGCCAACTGGTGGAGGACGCTCTGGCGGTGCGCAAGGTGCAGACCAAGAAGAAATCCGCCTGAGATTGAGATACGAGCGCCGCCACCGCTCTCCACCGCGAGCAGCCGGGTGAAATCCGGCTTCGGAACCCACCACGAGAAGCGGCTCGGGTTGTGTCCCGTGGCGGGCAACGCTCACGAACATACCACCCGGTGAGGACCAACGTCGGTACAACAAGGGGAACAACGCAGTGACCACCGTCGACATCAAAGTCCCGCAGCTCGCCGAATCCATCTCCGAGGCAACGCTCATGGAGTGGAAGAAGAAGCCGGGCGATGCGGTCGAGGAGGACGAGATTCTCATCGAGATCGAAACCGACAAGGTGGTGCTCGAAGTACCGGCGCCTCAATCCGGAGTATTGAAGGAGATCGTCAAAGACGAAGGCGCGACGGTGGAGAGCGAGGACGTCATCGCGCGCGTTGACACCGATGCCGCCGGCGCCGAGGCCGCAGAGAAAGCCGAAGAGAAAGAGCGCGCCGAGCAGAGAGAGGCCGGGGAGGAAGAGAAAGAGGAGAAAGAAGAAAAGCCGGCCGCCGCCGAGGCGGAAGAGAGGCTCAGCCCGGCGGTTCGCAAGCTGCTCGACGAGCACGACCTCGACGCCTCGGACATCCCGGGCAGCGGCAAGGGCGGGCGCATCGTCAAGGGAGACGTGCTTGCCTATCTGGACGAGCACCGGGAGAAGAAAGCGGCGAGGGAAGCCAGAGAGGAGAGAAAGGAAGAGAAGCGCGAGCCGGCACCGGCCCCGAAAGCGGAAGCGCCCGCCGGCGAGCGGGGCGAGAGGCGCGAGCCCATGTCACGGCTGCGCCGACGCGTCGCCGAGCGGCTGGTGCAGGCCCAGCAGACCGCGGCCATCCTCACGACCTTCAACGAAATCAACATGCAGCCCATGCTCGGGCTGCGCAGCCGCTACAAGGAGCGGTTCGAGAACGCCCATGGCGTGCGCCTCGGAATCATGTCCTTTTTCGTCAAGGCCTCCGTCATCGCCCTCAAGCGCTATCCGGCGGTCAACGCCTATCTCGAGGGCACGGACATCGTCTACCACGACTACTACGACATCGGCATCGCGGTGGGCTCCGAGCGGGGGCTGGTGGTTCCGATACTGAGAGACGCGGACCGCCTCTCGTTCGCGGACATCGAGAAAAAAATCAACGAGTTCGCCGAGAAAGCCAAGAGCGGGCGCCTCGGCATCGACGAGCTCACGGGCGGGACCTTCAGCATCACCAACGGCGGCGTGTTCGGATCGCTGCTGTCCACGCCCATCCTCAATCCGCCCCAGACCGGCATTCTCGGCATGCACCGTACACAGGAGCGGCCCGTCGTCGAGAACGGGGAGGTCGTGGCACGACCGATGATGTACGTCGCCTTCTCCTACGATCACCGTCTCATCGACGGCCGCGAAGCGGTGTGGTTCCTGCGCACCATCAAGGAAGCGTTGGAGGAGCCCGAGGCGATGCTGCTCGAACTGTAGTCCTCGCGGCCTTCGTGGTAGGAAGCGGCGTTTGAGAACGCTGCCAGTGCGACCAGGGTAGGGACAACATGAAAGAATACGACGTCGTGGTCATCGGGGCGGGTCCCGGCGGTTATGTCGCGGCCATCCGTTGCGCGCAGCTCGGGTTGAAGACCGCCTGCGTGGAGAAGTGGCTGGATGCCGAAGAGAAACCGGCATTGGGAGGCACGTGCCTCAACGTGGGCTGCATCCCCTCGAAGGCACTGCTGGACTCATCGCACCACTACCACAATCTGCTGCACCTCTGTCCTCAGCACGGGATCAAGGTACAGAACGCCGAGATCGACGTCCCCGCCATGCAGCAGCGCAAGGAGAAGGTGGTAAAGAACCTGACCCGGGGCGTGGCCCACCTGTTCAAGAAGAACAAGATCGAGTGGCTGCAAGGCCAGGGCAAGCTGCTGCCCGGGCGGCAAGTGGAGGTGACGCCCCACGGGAACGGCGACAAACAGACCGTCCAGGCGAAGGACATCATTCTTGCCACCGGCTCGGTGCCCATCGCGATCGGTGCCGCACCCTTCGACGGGCAGCACATCGTCGACTCCGAAGGCGCCCTCACCTTCCAGGAGGTTCCGAAGCGCATGGGCGTCATCGGCGCCGGGGTGATCGGTCTGGAGCTCGGCAGCGTGTGGAGTCGGCTGGGCGCCGAAGTGACCATCCTGGAGGCGCTCGAGGATTTCCTGGCGCCCGCGGATCGTGAAATCGCCGCAGCGGCGCAAAAGACGCTCTCCAAGCAGGGCCTGGAGATCCGGCTGGGCGCCCGCGTCACCGGAGCCGAGAAAACGAAGAAAGGCATCGAGGTCCGCTACGAAGCGAAGAACGGCGAGGACACGCTGCAAGTCGACAAACTGATCGTGGCGGTGGGACGCCGCGCCTACACCGAGGGTTTGAACCTGGATGAAGTGGGCGTCAAGATCGACAACCAGGGGCGCATCATGGTGGACGGGCACTGCCACACCGGCGTCGACGGCATCTGGGCGGTCGGAGATGCCGTACCCGGCCCCATGCTCGCCCACAAGGCGTCCGAGGAGGGCATCGCGGTGGCCGAGCAGATCGGCGGCCAAAGCGCTCACATCGACCACCGCACCGTGCCATGGGTTATCTACACGCACCCCGAGATCGCGTGGGTCGGCAAGACCGAGGCGGAGCTCAAGAGCGAGGGCGTGGAGTACCGCACCGGGTCCTTCCCGTATCTCGCCATCGGCCGAGCGCAAGGGGCCGGCGAGACCGACGGGCTCGTCAAGATCATCGGCGACGCCGAGACCGACGAGATCCTGGGCGTGCACATCTTCGGCGCCCAAGCGTCCGAGCTCATTGCGGAGGCCGTCACCGCCATGGAGTTCTACGCGAGCACCGAGGATTTGGCGCGCACCATCCACGCGCATCCGACGCTCTCCGAGGCTATCCACGAGGCCGCGCTGGCCGTGGACAAACGCGCCATCCACATCTGATGACGTGACTGGTGATTCGTGATTCGTGAACGAGAGCGTGCATGGACGGCCGACGACCGGCAAGCGAATCCGACCGCAAGCGCCTTCACCGTAGGAGCGGCCTTGGCCGCGAACGCGGGCATTTGAGCCCGGGAGGTTCGCGAGCAAGCTCGCTCCTACGACTTATGAATCACGAATGGCGGATTACGAGGCCCGAGCCGCCGGCGCGGCCGTCGGATTAAAATAGGTGCTACAGCTCTCCCAAGGACGAGACGATGAGTGATTCATTCAACGCCCGTTCGAAGTTGAAAGTCGGCGACCGCGAGTACGAGATATTTCGCCTGAGCAGCCTCGCCGACAAGCACGACCTCGATCGACTCCCTTTCTCGCTGAAGATCCTCTTGGAGAATCTGCTGAGAAACGAGGACGGCGTCGACGTCACCCGGGAGGACATCGAAGCGCTCGCCTCCTGGGATCCAAGAGCGGAGCCGGACACCGAGATCGCATTCACCCCCGCCCGGGTGATCCTGCAGGATTTCACCGGCGTGCCGGCCGTGGTCGACCTGGCGGCGATGCGCGACGCCATGCGCCAGCTCGGCGGCGATCCGAACAAGATCAACCCGCTGGCGCCGGCGGAGCTCGTCATCGACCACTCGGTGCAGGTAGACGTGTACGGCAAACCCAATGCCCGCGACCTCAACTCCGAGATCGAATTCAACCGCAACAAGGAACGCTACGCGTTCCTGCGCTGGGGGCAGACGGCGTTCGAGAACTTCAAGGTCGTGCCGCCGGACACCGGCATCGTGCACCAGGTGAACCTGGAGTATCTGGCCCGGGTCGTGTTTCCGCGCAAGGTAGACAGTGCCATTCAGGCTTATCCGGACACGCTGGTCGGCACCGATTCGCACACGACCATGATCAACGGTCTCGGAATCCTCGGCTGGGGAGTCGGCGGCATCGAGGCAGAGGCGGCCATGCTCGGGCAGCCCATCACCATGCTGATCCCGGAGGTCGTCGGTTTCAAGCTCACGGGATGGCTCGCCGAGGGCGCCACCGCCACGGACCTGGTGCTGACCGTGACTCAGATGCTGCGCCAGCACGGCGTCGTCGGCAAGTTCGTGGAGTTCTTCGGCGACGGGCTGGAGACCCTGCCGCTCGCCGACCGCGCCACCATCGCCAACATGTCCCCGGAGTACGGCGCCACCTGCGGCATCTTCCCCATCGACGCGGAGACGCTTCGCTATCTGGAGCTGACCGGCCGCTCGCCCGAGCAGATTGCGCTGGTCGAGACCTACGCCCGCGAGCAGGGGATGTTTCGTGAGGTCGGCAGCCCCGAGGCGCAGTACAGCGATCGGGTCGAGCTGGATCTCGGTACCGTGGAGCCGAGCCTGGCCGGACCCCGGCGCCCTCAGGACCGCATCAGCCTGAGCGGGGCCAAGGAGACCATCGTCGAGGCCATGCACTCCATGCAGGAGGAACGCTCCGGGCGGACCAGCCGCGATACGGACATGGCCCGTTTCGCCGACGAGGGCGGCGGCACCGCCGTCGCGGCGGAGGAGGCGCACCACAACGGCGTGCAGACGGTCGAGCACGGTAACGAGACGTTCGAGCTCCGCGACGGTGCGGCGGTGATCGCGGCCATCACCTCGTGCACCAACACCTCCAATCCCGCGGTGATGGTGGGCGCCGGCCTGCTCGCGAAGCACGCGATGGAGCGCGGCCTCAGCGTCAAGCCGTGGGTCAAGACCAGCCTGGCGCCGGGCTCGATGGTGGTGAGGGACTACCTCGAGCGGGCCGGGCTTCTCGACGATCTCGAGGGTCTCGGCTTCCACATCGTCGGCTACGGGTGCACCACGTGCATCGGCAACTCGGGCCCGCTGCCCGAGACCATCAGCAAGGCCATCCGCGAGGGTGAGCTCATCGCCTGCTCCATCCTCTCCGGCAACCGCAACTTCGAAGGCCGCATTCATCCCGAAGTGCGGATGAACTTCCTCGCCTCACCCCCCCTGGTGGTTGCCTACGCCCTCGCCGGCCGCATGGACATCGACATCTACAACGAGCCCCTGGGCCCGGATGCCTCGGGCAAGCCCGTCTATCTCAAGGAGCTCTGGCCCTCGCAGCGCGAGATTCAGGAGACCATCGCCACCTCCGTCGACTCGCAGATGTTCCGCACGAGTTACGAGAACGTCTTCGCGGGTGACACCCGGTGGACCACGATGAAGGTGCCGGAAAGCGAGCAGTACGAGTGGGACGGGACCTCCACCTACATCCAGCATCCGCCCTACTTCGAAGGCATGACCAAGGAGCCCGGAAATATCCCGAAGATCGAAGGTGCGCGAGCTCTGTGCTTGCTGGGCGACAGCGTCACCACGGATCACATCTCTCCCGCCGGCGCCATCATGGCGGACAGCCCGGCCGGAAAGTATCTGATCGATCGCGGGGTGACGCCGAAGGACTTCAACTCGTACGGCTCCCGGCGCGGCAACCACGAAGTGATGATGCGCGGGACCTTCGCCAACATTCGCTTGCGCAACCAGCTCGCCCCCGGAACCGAAGGCGGCTGGACCGTTCACGTGCCATCCGGTGAGCAGATGTACATCTATGACGCGGCCATGCGCTATGCCGAGGAGCACGTACCGCTTCTGGTCATCGCAGGCAAGGAGTACGGCAGCGGCTCGTCGCGAGACTGGGCGGCAAAAGGACCGATGCTGCTCGGGGTCAAAGCGGTGCTGGCGGAGAGTTTCGAGCGCATCCATCGCTCGAACCTGGTGGGCATGGGGGTGCTGCCGATACAGTTCAAGGACGGACAGAACGCCGAGAAGCTCGGGCTCAACGGTAAAGAGGCGTACGCCATCGAGGGCATTGAGAAGGGGGCCAAAGAGGTCGCGGTGGTGGCGAAGCCGGACGAGGGCGAGCCGAAGCGCTTCCGTGCGCGCGTGCGCATCGACACCCCCAAGGAATGGGAGTACTACGTCAACGGCGGCATCCTGCACTACGTCATCCGCCAGCTCGCCGCCTGAAGAGTAATATTCACCACAGAGGACACAGAGGACACAGAATTTAGTGAAGCGCAGCCCCGGTCACCGGTCGGCACCTGTCCGGCCAGCACTCGAGTTCTCGTCTTTCCTCTGTGTCCCTCCGTGTCCTCTGTGCTTTGCTTTTCCTCGAGCTTCGAAGGGTCTCGGTAACAAGCTGTAGCTATGCTCTATTTCGCGTATGGATCGAACGTGTGGCAGCGGCGCATCGAGGAGCGGCTCGGCACGTGTCGTCGCGTGGGCACGGCCTGGATGGATGAGCACCTGCTGCGCTTTCACAAGGACGGATGCGACGGCTCGGGCAAGTGCAACATCGAGCCGACGGGCGGTGCCGAGCATCGAATCTACGGCGTGGTGTTCGAGATCAGCGAGCAGCAGAAGCGACGCCTGGATCTGTTCGAAGGCCCCGACTACTCCACGTACGAGATACTCGCGCAGAGCGATGTCGGTCAGCTCGAAGCCCTCGCCTACCGTGCCCTCGCCCGCGCCATCAATCCCGCGGCGGCTCCCTTTACCTGGTACAAGGCCCTCGTGCTCAAAGGGGCGCTCGAGGCCGGCTTCCCCGAGCACTACGTGGAGCGGATTCGCGCCGTCGAGGCCGTGCCCGATCCCGACGGGAGACGCCACGAGCTGCACTTCGCTCTGTTGGGCGGGGCGTTTCCGGTGGAAGAGCTCTAGCCCGCCTGCCGTCGGGCGCGAATCACGAGCCGACTCAATGTTCGCGGCTAACAGCCGCTCCTACGGTGCCGATGTTCCCCGTAGGAGCGGCCGCTGGCCGCGAACTTCTCTTGCCCCCGTTGGTTCGCGAGCAAGCTCGCTCCTACTTTCTAATACCGCCCTTGGTCAGCTCGGCGGGGTCGAGCAGGCGTTTGAGATCCTCCTCGGAGAGATCGGTCATCTCGCGCGCCACGTCGATCACCGGCCGCCCCTCGGTATAGGCCTTCTTGGCGATAGCCGCACCCTGCTCGTAGCCGATGACCGCATTCAGCGCCGTGACCAGGATGGGGTTGCGATCGAGGGCGCGCGTCATGATCTCTCGGTTCACGGTGAACCCGGCGATGGCCTTGTCGGCCAGCACCCGCGCCGCGTTGGCGAGGATCTCGATGCTCTGCAGCAGGTTGTACGCGATCACGGGCAGCATGACATTGAGCTGGAAGTTGCCCGACTGACCGGCCACCGCGATCGTCGTGTGATTGCCCATCACCTGGGCGCACACCATGGTCACCGCCTCCGGGATCACCGGATTGACCTTACCGGGCATGATACTGCTGCCGGGCTGCAAAGCCGGTAGCTGTATCTCGGCGAGCCCGGTGAGAGGACCGCTGTTCATCCAGCGCAGGTCGTTGGCGATCTTCATGAGGCTCACCGCCAGCGTCTTGAGCTGGCCGCTCATCTCCACCGCCGCGTCCTGGCAGCTCAAGTCCCGGAAGTGGTCATCCCCGCTCAGGAAAGGGACGTTCGTCATCTCCGCCAAGCGCGCGGCCACGCGCTTGCCGAACTCGGTGTGTGCGTTGATGCCCGTGCCCACCGCCGATCCGCCGAGGGCGAGCGCGCGCAGCCGTACCAGGCTCCCCTCGACCCGTGCGTGCCCGTCCTCGATCTGGGCCGCCCACCCGCCCAGCTCCTGGTCCATGCGCACGGGCATGGCGTCCATGAGGTGGGTACGCCCCGTCTTGACCACATCACTCAGCTCCGACGCGCGGCGCGAGACGGTCTGCCCGAGGTGCTCCACCGCCGGCAGCAGCCGGCCGTCGATCTCCAGGCAGGCGCTGACGTGGATCGCGGTGGGAATGACATCGTTGCTGCTCTGCCCCATGTTGACGTGATCGTTGGGGTGCACTCGCTGGCCTGACCGCTCGCTCGCGAGCCGCGCAATGACCTCGTTGGCGTTCATGTTGCTGCTGGTGCCCGACCCGGTCTGGAAGACGTCGATGGGGAAATCCTCGTCGTGGCGACCCTCCCGCACCTCCTCGGCCGCCCCCTGAATGGCCTCGGCGAGGGTCGCGTCCAACAGTCCCAGCTCGTGGTTCACCCGCGCCGCGGCGCCCTTGATCAGCCCCAGCGCGCTGATGAACGCGGGCGGCATGCGCAACCCACTGATCGGGAAGTTGTCCACGGCCCGCTGCGTCTGCGCCCCGTACAGCGCGCCAGCGGGGACCCTCACTTCACCCATGCTGTCACGTTCGACGCGGAAATCGTCGCTCATCGCAGCTCCCCCTGTTCCTGCAACAGTGATCGGCCAAGGCGGATGCGCCGCCCCAACCCGGCGAACCTGGCGTCCGAACCTGGGGTCGGGGCCTCGGGAATTGGTCCAGATTGTACCAGCAGGACACCGCCCCTTCCCTCCTGCCCCGGCAAGCGCCGAATCCCCAGTGGCCCGCGGCCAGAGGCCGCCGGCTCGTGTTACATTTGGGGTCCGAGACCGTTACCGACCGGATTCAGGGGCGACGCGGGTGCAGGCGCGCCAACCTGCGGCTCCGAGCCTCGAGGCCCCGCGCCGTTCAAATCCGGCCACAGCGAGTGAAAGCAGCGACCCTCACTCGAGGAGGAAACCCACGATGGACGACAAGGCGAAGCTGAACGACCAGACGCGACTCGAGCTCGAGGCGGCCACGTTTCGCCGGCTGCTCGATCATCTGCGTACGCGCACGGACGTGCAGAACATCGACTTGATGAACCTCGCCGGATTTTGCCGCAACTGCTTCTCCAAGTGGTATCGGGCCGAGGCCGAGGATCGGGGCATCCAGATGTCCTACGAGGACGCCCGCGAGATCATCTATGGCATGCCCTACGCGGAGTGGAAGGCACGCTACCAGCACGAGGCCACCCCGGAGCAGCGCGCTGCCTTCGAGGAACAGCAGAAAGAATGACCAGTGAAACAGAACCGGTGACGAACGACATGCAGCTCTCGCCCCTGACGGCCATCTCGCCCGTCGACGGCCGCTACGCCGAGCAGGCCGCGGAGCTGCGGCCGGTCTTCAGCGAGTACGGCCTCATCTATTACCGCGTGCTGGTGGAGACCCGCTGGCTGCGCGCGCTGGCGGCTTGCGCCGACATCGCGGAGGTGCCGCCGCTGAGCGCCGAAGCCGGCGCCTACCTCGCCAGGCTCGTGGATGACTTCGGGCCCGCGGAAGCCCGCCGCGTGAAGGAGATCGAGCGCACGACGAATCACGACGTCAAAGCGGTGGAGTACTTCCTGAAGGAGAGGCTCGGTGAGAATGCGGAGCTCGCGCGGGTGCGGGAGTTCGTGCACTTCGCGTGTACGTCCGAAGACATCAACAATCTCGCCTACGCCCTGATGCTACGCGACGCGCGCGCCGGCCTGCTTCTCCCGCACATGGACGAGATCATCGAGGCGCTCTGCATTCTGGCCGAGAGCCACGCGGCGCAACCGATGCTGGCGCGCACCCACGGTCAGCCGGCGAGCCCGACGACCCTGGGCAAGGAGATGGCAGTGTTCGTGGGGCGCCTCCAGCGCCAGCGCCGCCAATGCGCGGCTGTACCGTTGCTCGGTAAGATGAGCGGTGCGGTGGGCAATTACAACGCGCATCTGGCGGCCTACCCGAGCGTGCACTGGCCCGAGCTCGCACGTCATTTCGTCGAGGATCTGGGCCTCTCGTGGAACCGCTGCACGACGCAGATCGAGCCCCACGACTACATCGTGGAGCTCTCGCAGAGCATCGGCCGCTTCAACAGCGTGCTCACGGACCTGTGCCGCGACACGTGGGGCTACATCTCCCTGGGCTACTTCCGCCAAAAGAGCGCCGCGGCGGAGGTCGGCTCCTCCACGATGCCGCACAAGATCAACCCCATCGACTTCGAGAACGCGGAAGGCAACCTCGGCGTGGCCAACGCCATCTACGGCCATCTTGCGGAGAAGCTGCCCCTCTCCCGGTGGCAACGCGACCTCACCGACTCGACCGTGCTGCGCAATTTCGGCGTGGGCACGGCGCATACGGTGGTGGCCTACAAGGCCTGTCTGAAGGGGCTCGCCCGGCTAGAGGTCGACGGGGAAACCATCGCCGCCGATCTGGAAGGCGCGTGGGAGGTGCTCGCCGAGGCCGTGCAGACGGTCATGCGTCGATACGGCGCAGACGCACCCTACGAGAGGCTCAAGGAGATAACCCGCGGCAAACGCGTCGACCGGCGGTCGCTGCACGCATTCATCCGCGAATTGGCCATCCCGCAGAACGAGAAAGAGCGCCTGCTCGGGCTCGCACCGAGTACCTACGTCGGCTGCGCCGAGGAGCTGGCGAAAACGGCCACGGGTGAGGATGAATGACGAGGGACACCCCCAGGTTCACGGTGCGGGTGGGTCGATGGCCGCAAGACGAGGATGCCATGCGGCGGCTACGCGCGTCGGTGTTCGTCCGGGAGCAGGGCGTGCCCGCCGACATCGAGTGGGACGGCCGCGATGCGCAGTGCCTGCACGTCGTGGCTGAGAGCGAGGCGGGCGAGCTGATCGGCACGGCGCGCCTGCTCCCCACCGGACAGATCGGGCGCATGGCGGTCGCGAGAGTATGGCGCAGACGGGGCGTAGGAGCGGCTTTGCTCGATGCCGTCATCCGGCTCGCACGAGAGCGCGATACGCCCGAGCCCTTCCTGCACGCCCAGGCGACGGCGGTTCCCTTCTACGAGAGCCAGGGCTTCAAGACCGTAGGCCCGCCCTTCCTGGAAGCGGCGATCGAGCACCGAGAGATGATCATCGATGCGGGGCGGCGGGAACGACCTAAATAGCCGGTGCCCGTGGACGATACAGGACCTGAGAAGTCCATCGTCCGCAGCGCCTGCGTGTTGCGCGAGGCGGCTGCGTCTCCTCCCTGTCAGAGGCATACCGGATGAGCAACCACGACGCTCCGGATTTCAGCAACCATATCCTCGGCGAGACCACCGATGCGGTGGTCGTGGGCAGAAGCGGGGAAGTACGTACCGCCGCCGCGTCGATGGTGCGCCAGGCCCAACGCACACTCGACCTGGTAAGCCGGGATCTGGATGCATTGGTCTACGACGACGCCGGGTTCGTGGAGGCGACGAAGCAGCTCGTTCTGCGCAGCGGGCGCACCCGGGTGCGCATTCTCGTACGGAACGTCACGCCCGCTGTCACCCGCGGCCACCGGCTGCTGGGGCTGGCTCGGCGCCTGAGCAGCTTCATGGACATTCGGGTCCCCGCGCGTCAACACGCCAACTACAACTCGGCGTTTCTGGTGGTGGACAGAATGGGCACCATTTTCCGCCCGCTCGCCGATCGCTACGACGGGGTGGTCTGCTTCAGAAATCCGCGCGAAGCCGCCGATCTCACCGAGCTGTTCGAAAGGATGTGGACGCTCGCGGGCCTCGATCCGAATCTGCGGGCCCTCAAAGTCTGAGCGTCGTGAGCCGCGTTCGCGCCCTGCTGTGCCTGTTGGTGCTGATCACGGCCAGCGTCGCGGCGGCTGAGCGACTCGTGGTCGAAGTCATTCCCATCGGCTATCGCAGCGTAGAGGAGATCCTGCCGGTCATCCGCCCCCTGGTTCCCCCGCCGGGCAGCGTCTCCGGCATGCAGGGGCGCCTGGTGGTGAAAACCACGCCCGAGAACCTCTCGGAGGTCAAGCGGGTGCTGGCGCAACTGGACAGGGCGCCGCGCACGCTTCTCGTCAGTGTGAGGCAGGGCGCATCGCAGAACGCTCGAGTGCGGGAGGACGAGGCGGCCGTGCGCATCGAGCACGGCGGCGTCGCGGGCTCGGCCGGCAGTGCCGGCGGCGGAAGGGGCGGCGGGCTCAGCGCCCGCATCGTCGAGGACGACGACGTGCAGGCGCGGCTGCGCACCTTCGAGGCCGAATCCCGAACGAGCGACGCGGCCGTGCAACGCGTGCGCGTCGTGGAGGGCCGGGAGGCCTTCATTCGGGCGGGCCAGTCGGTGCCTTTCACCCGCCGGGAGGTCATCGTCTCCGGCGGCAGCGCGCAGGTACGCGAGAACGTCGAGTTCCGCGATGTCACCCGGGGCTTCTACGTCATTCCCCGAGTGCGCGGAGATCGCGCTTTCGTGCAGGTTTCGCCCCACAGCGCACGGCTCAACGCGAGCGGCGGCGTCGACGTGCAGGCGGCCGCAACCACCGTTTCCGGGCCCGTGGGAACGTGGATCCCCGTCGGCGGCATCGACGAGAGCTCGCGTCGCAGCGACACCGGACTGCTCGAGCGCGCCGAGAGCGAGAGCGCGTCGCAGCACTCGCTCTACATCAAAGTCGACATCGTTCAATACTGATAAAGAATAACCACAGAGGACACAGAGTAAGGCAAGAATTCGCCGGTCCTACGCGGTCAAACTCTATGGCATACGCACTGAATCCGCGGGTGCGGGCGGTGAGTCCGCCGCCCATCGCCGACGCGCAATCCTGGGTCCGGGGGCGAACCTTCCCATCCGAGCGACCGTTGCTCGACGTGGCGCAGGCCGTGCCGAACGACCCGCCCGCCACGAAGCTGAGGGCGCATCTGGCGCAGGCCGTCGCGGACCCGGGCGTGGCGCTCTACACCGAGATCCTCGGCCTGCCCGCGCTGCGCGAGGCCCTCGCCGAGGACATCGGCGCCGAGTACGGCGGACGCATCGGAGCGCCGGAGGTGGGCATCACCGCGGGGTGCAATCAGGCCTTCTGCGTGGTGGCGAGCGCGCTGGCCGGCCCGGGGCACGAAGTCATCCTGGCGCTGCCCTATTACTTCAACCACCAGATGTGGCTGGAGTCGCAGGGCATTCGCGCCGTGCACCTCCCCTTCCACGAGGACCGCGGCGGGCTTCCCGACCCCGACGAGGCCGCCGCCTGCATCACGCCGCGCACACGGGCCATCGTCCTGGTCACGCCCAACAATCCGACCGGCGCGGAGTATCCGGCGGAGCTGGTGGATGCGTTCTATCGCCTGGCCCGCGAACAGGACCTCGCGTTGATACTGGACGAGACGTACAAGGACTTCCGAGGCAGCGACGGGGCGCCCCACCGCCTCTTCCAGCACGACGACTGGCGCGAAGGCTTCATTCAGCTCTACAGCTTCTCCAAGGCTTACAGTCTGACCGGATACCGCGTCGGCGCCGTCATCGCGGCCGAGGCGCTCTTGCGGCAAGCGGCCAAGATCCTCGACTGCGTTTCCATCTGCCCGCCGCACATCGGGCAGATGGCCGCGCTCTACGGGCTCAGGGAGCTGGCTGTGTGGCGCAACGCCCGATGTGCACGCATGCGCGAACGACTGCGGCGGTTCGTGGACGCCTTCGAGGGCGCCGGGCTGGGCTATACGCTGGCGAGCGCGGGCGCATACTTCGCCTACGTGCGCCACCCCTTCCCCCACCGCACGGCCACGGAAGTGGCCCGCCATCTGGCCGAGGCGGCGGCCATCCTGTGCCTGCCGGGCAGCATGTTCGGGCCCGACCAGGAGCGCTATCTCCGCTTCGCCTTCGCCAACCTCGAGACGGAGCAGATCCCCGAGCTCCTCGAGCGGCTGTCCCGGCATCAGCGGTGAGCGCCCCGCTCGCCCAGCACTCTCAGGTAGAATAGGGCTCCAGCCCGCCCCCCGGAGGAACCGGCGGCGAATCTCGTTCCCGCCGCCTGCCGTCGCGGAAGCTGCGCGATGCTTGAGAACGATGCGCCCCGGGACGGGCACACGAACACAAACACATAACGCAGAAAGAGAGGAGGACGTACCGATGGAGCGACCACGCAAGTCGATCCAGGCTCACTCACCTTCGCGGCGCAGGTTTCTCGCCGCCACCGCCACGCTCACAGGCGCCGCCGCCATGGGATTCCCTGCGGTTCACGTGCGCGCGGCCGAGCCGCTCAAGGTCGGTGCCTACGGCGGATTCTTCAAGGACTCCTTCGACGAGCACGTGTTCCCGGCCTTCACCGAGGAGACGGGCATCGCCGTGGAATCGGTAGCCGAGCCCACCGGCGAAGCCTGGCTGGTGCAGCTCCAGAACGCGGCGCGCGCCGGCGTGGCGCCCGCCGACGTGTCCATGATCGCCCAGGTGCCGCGGCTCAAAGGCCAGAAAGCCAAGCTCTGGGCGCCGCTCGACGAGGGCAAGCTGCCCAACGCCAAGTCTCTGGAGCCGCACTTCGTCCAGCGCTATCCCGATGGCAGCGTCAGCGGCATCGGCGCCGTGTCGTGGTACATCACACTGGTCAGCAACACCGAGGTCTATCCCAAGGCGCCGACGTCCTGGAAGGCGCTCTGGGACGAGGGCAACCGCGACCGCCTGGGACTCCTCGCGCTGGCGACCAACTCGTTCCTGCTGGAGATCACGGCCAAGACCTGGTTCGGCGGGCGCGAGATCCTGGACACCGAGGAGGGGATCACGAAGGTGCTGAACAAGCTCGCGGAGGTCAAGCCCAACGTGAAGCTCTGGTACCGCGACGAAGCCCAGTTCCAGCAGGCTTTGATCGCGGGCGAGATCCCCATGGGGCAGTATTACCACGACGTCACCGGCATCGCCGCCTCCAAGGGCCATCCGGTGCGCTCGACCTTCCCCGCGGAGGGCGGAGTGCTCGACTCGGGCTCGTGGGCCGTGAGCAAGGCGTCGAAGACGCTCGACCAAGCGCACGTGTTCATCAATTACATGTGCCAGCCGCAGATCCAGGCCAAGGTCTCGCGCACCCTGGGCACCGCGCCCACGGTGCAGCGCCAGTTCCTGGATCTCACGGACGAGGAGTTCGCCGCCGTCTCCAGCGAGATCCCGCCGATCATCCCGCGCTACGACATCTACCAGGAGCGCGGCGACTGGATCACCCAACGGTGGACGGAGATGATCGTCGGCTGAGCTCGGCGGGGGCCGGCATCGGCCGGCCCCCGAAAGGGGACAGATCTATTTTTTACTTGGGACCTCTGTGATGCCCGGGGCGAAAAAATAGATCTGTCCCCTTTCGAATTTCGCGTGCTTCGTGATCTTCGTGGTTTTCGATTTCTTTAGAGTCGGTCCTCGTACACGCGTGCAACCAGCCGCCATCGTGCGGCCGTGCGGCGCGGGAATCGTCACCGCAACAGCGCGCGCATTCAGCACATGTCGGGTCTGAGGCTCGAGCAGATCGGAAAAGAGTTCGGCCACGTGGTCGCGGTCAAGGACGTGGATCTCGACCTGCCGCACGGCCGGCTCGTGTGTCTGCTCGGACCCTCCGGATGCGGCAAGACGACGCTGCTCAGGCTCATTGCCGGGCTGGAGCGACCCACCACCGGACGCGTGCTTCTGGATGGCGAGGACATCACCGACATGCCCGCGCACCGGCGCGGCTTCGGCATGGTGTTTCAATCTCTCGCGCTGTTCCCGCATCTCTCGGTGGGCGAGAACATCGCCTACGGCCTGCGCATCCGCCGCGTGGAGCGATCGTCACGCGCGCGCCGCGTGGAGGAGCTGCTCGAGCTGGTGCGTTTGCCGGGCGTCGCCGACCGTCACGTGTCGCAGCTCTCGGGTGGTCAGCGCCAGCGCGTGGCCATGGCGCGCGCGCTCGCTCTCGAGCCGAAGCTCTTCCTGCTCGACGAGCCCTTGTCCGCGCTCGACGCCAAGCTGCGCGAGGCGATGCAGGTGGAGCTGCGGCTGCTTCAGGAGCGGCTCGGCATCACGACCATCATCGTCACGCACGATCAACGCGAGGCCATGGCGCTGGCCGACGTCGTCGTCGTGATGAAGGACGGCGAGACACAGCAGGTGGGAACGCCGCAGGACATCTACCGCGAGCCGGCTAACACCTTCGTCGCCGACTTCATCGGTACCACCAACCTGCTCTGCGGAACCCGCACGTCGGACGATACCATTCAGGTCGGAGCACACACGCTCAAAGTGGGGCGTCTTCGCGACGGTCTCTCACCCGGACAGACGGCATCCATCTCCGTACGCCCGGAGGAGATCCATATCTTTCCGGGAACGCGAGCGGGCGAGAACTGCCTCCCGGGCACCGTCACGCTCGTGCGCGACTTCGGGGCCAGCATCGAGATCGCCGTGGACTGCGACGGGATCTCCCTCATCGGCGTGCTGGCGCCGCGCAACCGACCGGAGGTGGGTCCGGGTGACGCGGTCACGGTGGAGATCCCCGCCAACGCCTGCGCGGCGCTACCGACATGATGCGCGACGCCCCGCACGGCCTGCACCAGCACGCGGTGCTCCTCTACCCCGCGCTCATGCTGACGGCCTTTTTCGTCATCCCTTTCGGGATCATGCTCGCGGTGAGCTTCTTTCACCGCGTGGAAGGGGCCTTCTACGAGCCCGGCTTCGAGCTCGCGAGCTATGCGCGCTTCCTGTCATCGTTCTTCCTGGAAGCGCTCGCCTTCTCGCTCTACGTAGCGGCGCTGGCCGCCGTCATATGCGTGACGGTGGGATTTCCCTTTACCTACTTTCTGACGCGACTGCCGAGGGCGGGGCAGGTGGTATTGCTGGTGTTCATGCTCTCGGTGCTCTCGCTCTCCGAGGTGATTATCGGCTTCGCATGGTCGACGCTGCTCTCGCGCACCGCAGGCGTCTCCAATCTGCTGGTGTGGGCGGGGCTGTTCTCCGCGCCGGTGTCTTGGGCGCCCAGCTTCATCGCGCTCCTCTGCGGGCTGTGCTATCTGGCCTTCCCCTACACGGTGCTGGTGCTCTATCCCACCCTATCGCGGCTCGACCCGGAGGTACCCGAGGCGGCGCGCATGCTGGGCGCATCACCCGTGCGCACTTTCTTCACCGTCGTCGTGCCCATGCTGCGCAACGCCATCGTCGCGACTCTCATCATGGCGTTCGTGTTCACGCTCGGGGTCTATCTGCTGCCTCAGCTTCTGGGGCGTCCGCAGCACTGGACGCTCTCGGTGCTGATCACCGATCAGGCCATCTTCCAGTCCAACATGCCGTTCGCCGCGGCCATGGCGGTGTTCCTGATGCTGGTGAGCCTGTCGCTCGTGGCCCTCACGTTCGTGCTCGGGAAACAAGAGCAATGAGCACGAGCCTGAGAAATCTTTTCCTCGGCCTGATCCTCGTCTTTCTTGCGGCGCCGCTCGTAGTGGTCGCAGGCGTCTCCCTCAACGCCGAGAAGATCCTTCTGTTTCCGCCCAAGGGCGTGTCGCTGCAATGGTATGGGGAGCTCGTGACACAGAGGGCTTGGCTGGTTCCGGTGCAACACAGTCTGCTCATCGCCACGCTGTCGGGGCTGGTGGCGCTCTCCGTCGCCCTCCCCCTCGCCTACTTTCTCTGGCAGTATCGTGTCTTCTACGCACGTGCACTGTTCGCCCTCGGCGTCGCGCCGTTCCTGTTGCCGCCGGTGATCACTGCGCTCGGGTTTCTCATTTTCTGGGCGACCCTCGGGCTCTACGGGCAGCTCGGAGCGGTCGTCATATCCCACGGTATCTTCTTCGTCACCTTACCGCTGGTGACCATATCGCTCGGCCTCGAGTCCATCGAGCGCGAGGTCATCGAAGCCGCGCAGACCATGGGGGCCGGCAGCGGCACCGTATTCCGGACGGTGACCCTGCCCCTCGTGCGGCCCTACATGATCTCGGGCTACGCCTTCGCCTTCGTCCTCAGCCTGAACGAGTACATCGTCGCCTACATGGTGGCGGGCTTCACCGTGGAGACCCTGCCGATCAAGATCTTCAACAGCCTGCGCTACGGCTACACGCCCGTCATGGCGTGCGTGACCGTGGCCTTCGTGTTGCTTGCTGCGCTCGTGTTCGGCCTGGTCGCGCGCTTCGGCGATCTGCCCAAGCTGCTGGGCGCGTGGAGCCCGAAAGAGCGCTGACGCGACGAGAAAGATATCACCACAGACGACACAAAAGATGGTATTACGAGATTCGTAAGTGAGGATCTTTGATTTTTATATTCCTCTGTGTCCTCTGCGCCGGACCTCTGTGTCCTCGGTGGTAGATCTTTTGAGGTGATTCGATATGACGGGAGAATTCAATCAGCCGTTGGGTGGCAACGAGATGCCGCGCTTCGCCGGGCCGGCGACCATGATGCGGCTTCCGACCCAGCCGGACGCACGCGGGCTGGATGCGTGCTTCGTGGGCGTCCCCTTCGACATCGGCACGTCCAATCGCGCCGGAGCGCGTTTCGGTCCACGCCAGATCCGGGCGGAGTCCTGCCTCATCCGCCCGTACAACATGGCGACGCGCGCCGCACCCTTCGACAGCCTGCAGGTGGCGGACATCGGCGACGTGGCGATCAACACGTTCAATCTTCCCGATAGCCTCGCCATCATCGAACGCGCGTACGACGAGATCATTGCACAGGGCTGTCGGCCGCTTACGCTCGGTGGCGATCACACCATCGTGCTGCCCATCCTGCGTGCCCTGCGCAAACGCTACGGGGCGCTCGGACTGGTGCACGTGGACGCGCACGCCGACGTCAATGACATCATGTTCGGCGAGCGCGTGGCCCATGGCACCCCGTTCCGCCGGGCCGTGGAGGAGGGTCTGCTCGAAGGTCCGCGCGTGGCCCAGATCGGCGTGCGCGCCACGGGCTATACGGCGGAGGATTTCGACTGGCCCCGCCGGCAGGGGTTTCGCGTGGTGCAGGCCGAGGAGTGCTGGTATCGCTCGCTCTCGCCGTTGATGGACGAGATCCGCGAGCAGCTCGGTGACCGTCCGGTCTACATCAGCTTCGACATCGACGGCCTCGACCCCGCGTACGCGCCGGGCACCGGCACGCCGGAGATCGGCGGCCTCACCACCGCTCAGGCGCTCGAGATCATCCGCGGCTGCCGGGGGTTGGACATCGTTGGAGGGGATCTGGTGGAGGTGGCGCCGCCCTACGACGCCTCCGGCAACACCGCGCTCGTGGGCGCCAACCTGCTCTTCGAGATGCTGTGCGTGCTGCCGGGGGTGCAGTAGTCAGTAGGTGCTGCCCCCGTCGGAGCCGTGATCCTCGGGCGGTGCGTATTCGGGCCCGCCATAGCCGGGCGGCACATAGCCGGGTCCCCCGTAACCCGGCGGTGGCGGATAGCCCCAACGCCACGGACCCATGGATTGGGGAGGATAGCCCGGTGGCGGCATGTGCCAAGGTCCGTAGCCCGGGGGCGGACCGTACGCGTAACCCCCTGCTCCGGGCGCTCCCATGCCGTGAGGCGGTGCAGCGTAACCCCAGGGTGTCCAGCCGGGCCCGTAACCCGGCGCCGGAGGCGGTGGCGGGTAAGCGCCGCCACCAGGCGGAGGCGGCGGCCAAGCGTACGCCGGGGGTGCAAAGCCCTCCGGCGGTTCGGTCTGCGCCAGAGGGGCGGGTCCCCAGTAGAAGGCACCGGGATCACCTTCGACCCAGGGGGCTGCTGACGCCTCCGGCGCCGTGCCGTCCTGCCGCGGGCTCTGTGCGGGTCCGGACGAAGCCGGCGGCACCCGCGCTTGCGGCGCGATTGCCAGGGCCTGCCGGCCCTGTGCGCCGGCGGGCGGACGTGCGCTCAGCCCCGATGGCGCCGGCGCCCCGGCGCGCGCCGACGGCGACGCCTGCGATTCGGTGCCCGGGGCACCGGTCGCGGGTCTCGCGGATTCCGTCCGCCTCGGGGCTTCGCCAGGGGGCGCCAACTTCACGTCGCCCGCGTTCGGTTCCGCCACGGCGCTCGGCGCCTGCGGGCGGACGCCACCCTGCTCCTCGCCGCCCGCCGGCGGCGTGGCCTGCGGCGTCTCGTCGGGCGCCGCTGGCGCGCCCGTGGTGTCGTCGCGCTCGCCCCAGAAAATGAAGATCAAAAACAGAATCAGCAGCAGGGGGCCCCACAGCGCCAGGGTGGCTCCGATGCCGCCACCGCTGCGTTCGTCCTGATCGTCTTCGTTCATGGGATTGGGCGTTGCCTCCTTGTCGCCTGCCTGTTTCGGGGATCGCTTCCCTTCTCCGGTGGAAAGCGTCGCATCGGCCCCGCGCGCAGCAGTCACGGACGAAAGTCTCTCGGCGGGGGCCGCCGAGCCCCTCACTGCGCCGAATGCAACCGTGCCGCTCTCGCTCTGCGTGCTCCGGCGATCGGCCTCGTTCCGGGCTGCGGGTTGCGCTTCAGCGTGGGATCGCTGCTCGGGTGACGCCTGCGGCTTCTCGCCGGCGTTGTCCTGCCCTTCGGACATCGGCTCTCTACTCGCCGGCATCGCTAGTCGGCCTCGCGCGCTCGGTCATGTTAGCGAAGGCTTCACACCTACTCAACTGCGCTCGGCTCCGTGGACGCAGTACGGTATCATTCGCCACGCTTGCTCACGCCTCTGACTCACGACGTGCGCCGATGATACACCTGCCTGGCGCAGCCGCACTGTCGGGCTTTCGCCTCGAAAAGCTCCGCCGCCAGCTGGAAGCGAATGCGCCCGGCATCGTCTCGCTCGCGGCGCACTACATCTATTTCGTCGACCTGGCGCGATCACTTGAGACCGCGGAGCGGACGCTGCTCGAGGAGCTCCTGGACTGCGACCCGCGAAACGCGCACGCGCCGCAAGGGAACCAGACCCTCGTGGTCACGCCGCGCCCCGGGACCGTTTCCCCGTGGTCGAGCAAGGCCACCGACATCATCCACAACTGCGGGCTCGCAGCGGTGAGGCGTGCGGAGCGCGGCACGGTCTGGCGGGTGGCCACGCAAGACGGTGGTCCTCTCGGCACCGAGGAGCTGCGCACCCTCCTGCCTCTCGTCCACGATCGCATGACGCAGGCGGTGGCCACTTCGCGGGATCGGCTGGCGCGCCTGTTTCACCGTGCACCGCCGGCGCCCGCGGCGAGCGTCGACATCCTCGCGGGGGGCCGGAGCGCGCTCGAGCACGCCAATCACGCCATGGGGCTCGCCCTGAACACCGCCGAGATCGACTACCTGCTGGAGAGCTTCCTCGCCCTCGGACGCAATCCCAGCGACGTAGAGCTCATGATGTTCGCGCAGGCGAACTCCGAGCACTGCCGGCACAAGATCTTCAACGCGCGCTGGATCATCGACGGCGAGCCCCGCGAGCGCTCCCTCTTCGACATGATCCGCGTGAGTCACCAACACTCACCGGGACGCGTGCTCTGCGCGTATCGCGATAATGCCGCCGTCATGGCGGGTCCCGTCGACGCCTGGTTCGCCCCCTGCGCCGACGGCGGAAGCTACGCCTACGTCACCGGGGAGACCCACATCGTGATGAAGGTGGAGACCCACAATCATCCCACCGCCATCTCGCCCCGCCCCGGCGCCGCGACCGGCTCGGGCGGCGAGATCCGGGACGAGGCCGCGACGGGGCGCGGCGCGCGCTCCAAGGCGGGGCTGGTGGGCTTCTCCGTGTCCAATCTGCGCATTCCCGGCTTCGAGCAGCCCTGGGAGCACGACCACGGCCGTCCCGAGCGTATCGCCCCGGCCCTCGACATCATGCTCGAGGGCCCCATCGGTGCCGCCGCGTTCGGCAACGAATTCGGGCGTCCCGCGCTCTGCGGCTATTTCCGTACGTTCGAGCAGGCGGTAGCAGGACCGGACGGCCCCGACATCCGCGGCTATCACAAGCCGGTCATGGTCGCGGGGGGCATGGGCAATATCCGCGCCGAGCAGGTCAGTAAGGCGCCCCTGCCCGCCGGGGCGCGCATCATCGTGCTGGGCGGCCCCGCCATGCTCATAGGCCTCGGCGGCGGTGCCGCCTCCTCGGTGGCTACCGGGCGCGGCGAAGAGGCCCTCGACTTCGCCTCCGTGCAGCGCGACAACGCGGAGATGCAGCGCCGCTGCCAGGAGGTGATCGATGCCTGCTGGCGCCTGGGGCGGGCGAATCCGATCCTGTCCATCCACGACGTCGGCGCCGGGGGGCTGTCCAACGCGCTGCCCGAGCTGGTGGCCGGCGCCCATCGCGGGGGGCGCTTCGAGCTGCGGGCGATCCCCAACGACGACCCGGGCATGACGCCGCTGGAGATCTGGTGCAACGAAGCGCAGGAACGCTTCGTGCTCGCCGTCGCGCCCGAGAGCGTGGAGCGCTTCGCCGCCATCTGCCGGCGAGAGCGTTGCCCGTTCGCGGTCATCGGCCGGGCCACGGAGGCGCAGCGCATCGAGCTCCGCGACGAGACGTTCGGGGACACGCCCATCGACGTGCCGGTGAGTCTGGTCCTCGGGAACACGCCCATCCCGTCCCGGGAGGTCAGTCGGGTGCACGCGGCGCCCGCCCCGCTCGCCCTCGGGGACATCGATCCGCGCGAGGCCGCGGAACGCGTACTGCGCTTGCCCACGGTGGCGGACAAGACGTTCTTGATCACCATCGGCGATCGCACCGTGGGGGGCCTGGTCGCGCGGGATCAGATGGTGGGACCGTGGCAGGTGCCGGTGGCGGACTGCGCGGTGACCGCCAGCGGCTATCGCAGCTACCGGGGCGAGGCCATGGCCATGGGCGAGCGCTCTCCCCTCGCCCTGGTGGATGCGCCGGCCTCCGGGCGCATGGCGGTGGCCGAGGCCCTCACGAACCTCGCGGCCGCGCGCATCGAGCACGTCTCGGATGTGGCGCTCTCGGCCAACTGGATGGCGGCGTGCGGGCATCCCGGGGAGGACGCGCGGCTGTTCGACACCGTGGCCGCGGTCGCCACCGAGCTCTGCCCCGCCCTCGGCATCCCCATCCCCGTGGGGAAGGACTCGCTGTCGATGAAAACGGTGTGGCGCGAAGGCCGTGAGGAGCGCTCGGTCACCGCCCCCCTCACGCTCATTGTCTCCGCCTTCGCGCCCACACCGGACGTGCGCGCGACGCTGACGCCGGCGCTGCGTCGGGACGCCGGGGAGACCGAGCTGATTCTGGTCGATCTGGGCGCTGGCAAGAACCGCCTCGGCGGCTCCGCCCTCGCGCAGGTCTACGCCCGTCTCGGCGACGACGCACCCAACGTGGAGAGCCCCGACGCGTTGCGCGCGTTCTTCGAGCTCGTGCAACGGCTCAACGCCCAGGAGCATCTGCTCGCGTATCACGATCGCTCGGATGGGGGACTTTTCGCGACGCTGTGCGAGATGGCCCTCGCCGGGCACACCGGTATCACCGTCGACCTCGACGGTCCGCACGCGGGGGGCCTTCTTGGCGTCCTGTTCAGCGAGGAGCTGGGCGCCGTGCTCCAGATCCCCCGCGGCCGGCGCGCAGCGCTGAGCGCCCTCGAGCGCCTGGAGCGCCACCCCGGCGTCGCCTGCCACCGGCTGGGGGCGCCGAACGCCGAGGGCCGTCTCGAGTTCAGGCAAAGCGGCGACGTCGTGCTCTCGTGGCCTCGGGAAATGCTGCACCGCCTCTGGTCCGAGACGACCTGGCGCATGCAGAGCCTGCGCGATCATCCCGAGTGCGCGCGCGAGGCGTACGACGCGCTTCTGGATGCCGAGGATCCGGGGCTCTTCGCCCGCCTGGGCTACGAACCGGACGAGGATGTCTGCGCACCCTTTATCGCCACCGCCAGGCCGCGCGTCGCCGTCCTGCGCGAGCAAGGCGTCAACGGACACGCGGAGATGGCGGCGGCCTTCGAACGCGCGGGCTTCGATTGCGTGGACGTGCACATGAGCGAGATCCTCTCGGGCGAAACCTCGCTCGCCGGATATCGCGGGTTGGCTGCCTGCGGCGGCTTCTCCTACGGGGATGTGCTCGGCGCGGGGGGCGGGTGGGCGAGCTCCATTCTGCACAACCCGCGCGCCCGGGACGTGTTCCAGGGCTTCTTCGAGCGCAGCGACACGTTCGCCCTCGGCGTCTGCAACGGCTGTCAGATGCTGGCGCGTCTGCACGCCGTCATCCCAGGCGCCAGCGGCTGGCCCGCGTTCGTGCGCAACCGCTCCGAGCAGTTCGAGGCACGCCTGGTGATGTGCGAAGTCTTGCCCTCGCCTTCGGTGCTCCTGGGCGGGATGGAGGGCTCGATGCTGCCCGCCGTCGTCGCCCACGGTGAGGGTCGCGCGCACTTCGCCGACGCGTCGGGCGCCGCTCGCGCCCTGGACGAGGGGCTCGCGTGCCTGCGTTACGTCGATCACCGTGGGGCGCCCGCCCGCGCGTACCCGGCCAATCCCAACGGATCGCCGAAGGCGATCACCGGGCTCACCAATGAAGACGGGCGCGTGACGATCCTGATGCCGCACCCCGAGCGCCTGTTTCGAACCGTCCAGCACTCCTGGCACCCGCCCGGTTGGGGCGAGGACGGTCCCTGGCTGCGCCTGTTCCGCAACGCCCGCGTGTGGGTGGGCTGAAGCGGCCGCCCCCGGAGGAGGCTGAGGGCCGCTTCTGCGCCGTGAAACAGCGTGAAACGCAGGCGATGGAACCATCGGCGGCAGACGGACTCGAACGAGACAAAAGGGGCTCTGCCCCCCCGATTCTTCCAATATCCCGGTCGAGGCACAGAGCACGCCGCAAGGCGTCTCTGCGCCCGTCTTCGTCAAGGCTTCACGGGAAAGGAGAGGCGAACGAGCCATGAGCCATTTCAAGGTACACAGCAAGGACACGGCGCCGGAGGCGGCGAAAGAGACGCTGGGGAAGGTGGAGCACAGAATGGGGTTCGTCCCCAACGTCGTCGGCGTCATGGCGCAAGCCCCCACGCTGGCCCAGGGCTATGCAACTCTCTCGGGGCTGTTCCAGCAGTCATCGCTGTCGGCGGTGGAGCAGCAGGTTGCGATCCTGACCGTGAGCTACGAGAACGACTGCCACTACTGCATGGCGGCGCACAGCACCTCGGCCGAGCGCGCCAAAGTGCCCCCGGAGGTGATAGAGGCCCTGCGCGAAGGCCAGCCGTTGCCCGACGAGAAGCTCGAGGCGCTGCGCGGCTTCACGGCCAAAATGGTCGAGAAGCGCGGCTGGGCGGCAGAGGCTGACCTCGAGCGCTTCTACGAGGCGGGTTATACCCAGGCGAACGTTCTCGAGGTGATTCTGTGCATCGGGATGAAGACGCTTTCGAACTACACCAACCACGTCGCCGATACGCCGCTGGATGAAGTGTTCGCGCCCAAGGAGTGGAAGAAGGCGGGCTGAGATAAAGCCCGGGCCCGAGGCGAATCCCGCCAGCTTGGGGCAGTGACCCCGTTCCGACCGAGTAGCAGGGGCTTCGCTGCACTCAGCCCACCCTGCGCGGCACCGGTCGCGAGACCCTATCGAGCATTTGGAGGGGCGGTCTTCACGCTTCTGTGATCATTGTGTGAACTTTTGCAGCTAATGTACTGAATGAGACCGGCGGGGTGTCCCTTCGGCGGGGTCCGCCGAGTCGGCTCGGTTCGTGCAACTTTTCAGTCGTTCTGGGAATTTATACTGAGCTGCCCGAGTCCGCTACGACACAGCGCCAAGAGAAGAGGGACCATGCTGATCAAGAGACCTTCGGAGATCAAGTCCTCGGAGATCACCCCCGAGCGGGTCTGGCACGCGCGGCGCCGGTTCATGCGGGACGTGGCTGCGGGCACCCTCGTGGCCACCACCCCCACCCTGTTCCGGGTACAGGCCGCCGCGGCGGGCGTTCGGCTCGAGAACGTGACCGAGAGCAAGTTCAGCACCGACGAGAAGCTCACCCCGCGAGAGGACGCGACCACGTACAACAACTTCTACGAATTCGGGACGGGGAAAAAGGATCCCTCACGATACGGTCAGGCCTTCGAAACCGAGCCCTGGTCCATCGAGGTCACGGGCGAATGCGAGAAGCCCGGAACGCTGGATCTCGAAGAGTTTGTTCAGCCTCACCAACTGCAGGAGCGCATCTACCGCCTGCGTTGCGTGGAGGCCTGGTCCATGGTGATTCCCTGGGTAGGCTTCCCCCTGGGACCGGTTTTGAAACGCTTCCAGCCGACCTCCAGAGCCAAGTACGTGGCGTTCCGGACCCTCCACGATCCCGAGCAGATGCCGGGCCAGCGCCGCCCCGTCCTGGACTGGCCTTACGTGGAGGGACTGCGCATCGACGAGGCGATGCATCCCCTCACCATCTTTGCCGTCGGACTGTACGGGGAAGAGTTGCCCAATCAGAACGGCGCACCGATTCGACTCGTCGTGCCCTGGAAGTACGGCTTCAAGAGCATCAAGTCCATCGTGCGCGTGAGCTTCACGGAACAAGAGCCGCCGACCACCTGGAACAAGGCGGCACCGAACGAATACGGCTTCTACTCGAACGTGAATCCCAACGTGGACCATCCGCGCTGGAGCCAGCGCATCGAGAAGCGTCTCGACGGCGGCTTCTTCCCGCAGCGAATCGAGACACAGATGTTCAACGGATATGCTGATCAGGTTGCTCACCTCTACGAGGGTATGGACCTGAGAAAGCACTTCTAGAAGTCAACGAGGGGCGCGGTCGCGCTGTGCATCGCAAACGGCGAGTATTCGATACGTGAACCAGATTACGCTCATCCGAAAGATCATCAAGCCGGCGATCTTCGTCACGGCGCTGATCCCCCTCGCTCTGCTCGTATGGGACGCGGTCGCGGACGCCTTGGGACCGAACCCGGTGGAGGCGATCCGGCTCAGGACCGGAGATTGGACGCTGCGCTTTCTGTTGATCACGCTCGCGGTCACGCCCGTGCGCCGCCTTACCGGCTGGAATGCGCTGATTCGCGTGCGGCGCATGCTGGGGCTGTTCGCCTTCTTCTACGCGTGCCTTCACCTCATCACCTATGTCTGGCTCGACCAGGGCTTCTACTGGTCGGGCATCGTCGACGACATCGTCGAGCGCCCCTATATCACCATCGGCGTCGCGAGCTTCCTGCTCCTCGTACCCCTGGCCGCCACCTCCACCAACGGTATGGTCCGCCGGCTGGGGGGACAACGCTGGCGGCGCCTGCACCGGCTCGTGTACCCCGCCGCGTTCGCCGGCGTGTTTCACTTCCTCTGGCTGGTCAAGGCCGATACACGTGAGCCGCTCATTTACCTCGCCATCCTGACCGGACTCATGGTCCTCCGGCTTCCGTCCTGGCGCGGCTGGCGGGTGCTGGCCCCGCGCCGCGAAGCCCGCGCCCGGTAAAGAACAACCACGGAGGCCGCGGAGGAAGGGCACAGAGGGCACAGAGCAAGATTTTTCCTCCGCGCCCTCTGTGCGAACCTCTGTGCCCTCTGTGGTTGTCTTTTCTTCCGTCCTCCTGGCGTCCTTCGCGCCGGTAAGGAACGCGCGGCCTGGATGGAGTTTGGCGCCGGGCTGCGGGCGCGTTTAGAATGGCTTCATGGAGGCTCACCATGGACG
>JABAHS010020285.1_pt1 | contig 32258 bp, 31 predicted proteins | sample 7062111 | NCBI WGS metagenome assembly JABAHS01 (sample SAMN14534600, study PRJNA622989) | marine sediment metagenome | biome: marine biome [ENVO:00000428]; feature: marine pelagic biome [ENVO:01000023]; material: deep marine sediment [ENVO:00002113]; isolation source: pool of 4 deep marine... | reverse complement strand
ACAAGCTGACCGCCGGCCTGCAGCCTTCCGACCTGATCATCGTCGCCGGGCGCCCGTCCATGGGCAAGACCACCTTCGCGATGAACATCGCCGAGCACGCCGCACTGAAGAACAAGTTGCCGGTGGCGGTGTTCAGCATGGAGATGGCCGCCGTGCAGCTGGTGATGCGGCTGTTCTCGTCGCTCGGCCAGATCGAGCAGGGCCGCCTGCGCACCGGGTCGCTGGATGACCTCGACTGGCCCAAGCTGACCTCGGCCATGAACCTGCTGCAGAAGAGCAAGATCTTCATCGACGAGACCCCGGCCCTGTCGCCGGCGGAGCTGCGCGCCCGCGCCCGCCGGCTCAAGCGCGAGCACGACATCGGCATGATCGTGGTCGATTACCTGCAGCTGATGGCGGTGCCGGGCACCCGCGAGAACCGCGCCACCGAGATCGCGGAAATCTCGCGCTCGCTGAAAGCGATCGCCAAGGAGCTGGACGTCCCGGTGGTCGCCCTGTCGCAGCTCAACCGCTCGCTCGAACAGCGCCCCAACAAGCGGCCGGTCATGGCCGACCTGCGCGAGTCCGGCTCCATCGAGCAGGATGCCGACCTGATCGTGTTCATCTACCGGGACGAAGTCTACAACCCGGAGACCCCGGAGAAGGGCAAGGCCGAGATCATCATCGGCAAGCACCGCAACGGGCCCACCGGCACCATCAACCTCGTGTTTCAGGGCCAGTGGCTGCGCTTTGCCAACTTCGCACCCGACTATTTCCGCGGCGACACCGCCGGTTGACCCGCGCCCCCGAGCCGGCCACCTGAGGGCACGATGAGCCGCAAGACCGTCGCTCGCATCGACCTGTCCGCGTTGCGCCACAATCTCGCGGTGGTGCGTCGCCTCGCACCCGGCAGCAGCGTGGTGAGCGTGATCAAGGCCGATGCCTACGGACATGGCATCCCGGCCGTGACCCGGGCGCTGTCCGGCACCGACGTGTTCGGGGTGGCGACGGCCGGCGAGGCGGGGCAGGTGCGGGAGGCGGGGTGGTCCGGCCGCCTGCTGCTGCTCGAGGGCGCGGCCAACCCGGATGATTTCGAGCTGGCGCTCGAGCTCGGCCTGGAGTTGGTGGTGCATCACGCCCACCAGCTCGAGATGCTCAGGCGGCGGGGCTGCAGTGACGGGCAGGTGGTGTGGCTGAAGGTCGATACCGGCATGCACCGGCTGGGATTTGCGGCCGACCAGGCGGCGGTGCTGCTGCGGGAGCTGCAGTCCATCCCCGGCGTTTCCGAGGTGATTGCGATGTCGCACTTCGCCTGTGCGGACGAGCGCGACCACCCGCTCAATCGCCAGCAGATCGAAGCCTTCTGCGCCGCCACGGATGAGCTCGGCGTGGCGCGTTCCATGGCCAATTCGGCTGCCTTGCTCAATTTTCCCGATGCGCACTGGGACTATGTGCGCCCCGGCATCCTGCTGTACGGCATTTCTCCCGTTGGCGGGCAGACCGGTGAGGCGCTCGGGCTGCGGCCGGTGATGTCGCTGTCGTGCGAGCTGATCGCGATCAACCCGTGCCGGCGGGGCGATTGGGTCGGGTACGGCGCGACCTACGAGTGTCCCGAGGACATGCCGGTCGGGGTCGGCGCCATCGGCTACGGGGACGGCTACCCGCGGCACCTCCGCAACGGCGCCCCCGTGTTGGTCAACGGGCGGCGGGCCAGCCTGGCGGGGCGGGTATCCATGGACCTGATCACGCTCGATCTGCGTGGCCACGAACACGCGCGTGCCGGCGATAACGTGCTGCTGTGGGGCAGTGGCCTGCCGGTGGAAGAGGTCGCCACGTGGGCGGATGCGATTCCCTACGAGCTGGTGTGCGGGGTGACCGGGCGGGTCGATCGGGTCTTGCTGTGAGGCGTCGCCAGGCTATTCCTCGGTCTCGGTGAGCTCGTATTTGCGCAGGTAGCCGCGCAGCTGGTGGTAGGTCATGCCGAGGTGCTCGGCGGTTTTCTTCTGGTTGAACCGGCACTGCTCCAGCGCTGCCCTCAGCAGGCGTATCTCCAGCTCCTGGATGTGCTGTTTGAAATCGAACGGCCCCTCAGCAGGAAGCATGGCCGCTTGCGACCCGTCGCCGTCCGCTGGCCGCGGACGCCAGGGCGATTCGAAGGGGTCGAACACGATGTCCGTGATGCCCTGCTGCGGATCCTGCGCAGAGTAGACGGCTCGCTCCACGACGTTCTTGAGTTCCCGCACGTTGCCCGGCCAGGCGTGCGCGAGCAGGACCGCGCGCGCGGCCTCGCCGAAGCCGCCGAACAGCTCCAGGCCCAGTTCACCGGCCATCTTGACCGCGAAGTGCTCCGCCAGCGGCAGGATGTCCTCGCGCCGCTCCCGCAGGGGCGGCAGGGTGATCACGTCGAAGGCCAGCCGGTCGAGCAGGTCGGGCCGGAATGTGCCTGCCTCGGCCAGGCGGGGCAGGTCTTCGTTGGTGGCGCCGATGATCCGCACATCGGTCCGGATGGTCTCGTTGCCGCCGACCCGCTCCAGTTCGCCGTATTCGATGACCCGCAACACCTTCTCCTGCACGCGATGCGAGGTGTTGGCCAACTCGTCGAGGAACAGGCTGCCCTGGTTGGCGAGTTCGAAACGCCCCAGGCGGCGGCGGGTGGCGCCGGTGAACGAGCCCGCCTCGTGCCCGAACAGCTCGGTTTCCAGCAGCGATTCGGCCAGCGCGGCGCAATTCATCTTCACGAAGGGATGATCCCAGCGCCCGGACAGGTAGTGGATGCGCGCGGCCACCAGCTCCTTGCCGGTGCCGCGCTCGCCGATCACCAGCACCGGCCGGTTCAGCGGCGCGACACGGGATACGTGCTCGAGCACTTCCAGGAAGGCAGGGCACTCTCCGATCAGTTGTTGTTCCTGCTCTCTGCGCACCGTTCAGCATTGTCGAAAGACACCTGATTATTGTAGGAAACCGGCCCGGGACTGTCTTGGGCTGGAGGTCACGGTCCCGATCTGCTACAAGGGGCGCAGCAGGGGAGCTCGCATGGCCAAGACCCGCACAACCTACCAATGCAACGCCTGCGGCAGCACGCAGCCCAAGTGGGCCGGGCAGTGCCCGGNNCCGCCAGCCCGGCCACCAGCCGCCACGGCTACACGGGCCAGGCTCCCGCCGCCGTCACGCGCCTGTCGGCAGTCGCTGCCGGCGACGTGGCGCGGCTGCCGACAGGGCTGGACGAACTCGATCGCGTGCTCGGCGATGGGCTGGTGCCCGGCTCGGTAGTGCTGTTGGGCGGCGATCCCGGCATCGGTAAATCCACGCTGTTGCTGCAGGCGGTGGCGGCGCTGGGCGCCACGAACCGCTGCCTGTACGTATCCGGCGAGGAGTCCCTGCAGCAGATCGCCATGCGCGCGGAGCGGCTGGGACTGGATGCGGAGCGCCTCGAGTGCCTCAGCGAGACCTGCGTGGAGCACGTGCTCGCCACGGCTGCCAGCGTCCGGCCGGGCGTGATGGTGATCGATTCCATCCAGACCCTCTACTCCGAGCAGCTTGATTCGGCGCCGGGCTCCGTGAGCCAGGTGCGGGAATCGGCCGCGGCGCTGGTGCGCTTTGCCAAGCAGCAGGACTGCGCGGTGATCCTGGTCGGACATGTGACCAAGGAGGGTGCGCTGGCCGGCCCGCGGGTGCTGGAGCACATGGTGGACGCGGTGCTCTATTTCGAGAGCGACAGCGGCAGCCGCTACCGCATCGTGCGCTCCTTCAAGAACCGTTTCGGCGCGGTCAACGAGCTGGGCGTGTTCGCGATGACGGGCAAGGGGCTGCGCCAGGTGCGCAACCCCTCGGCCATTTTCCTGTCCGGCCAGTCGGAACCGGCCGCGGGCAGCATCGTGACCGTGATCCGCGAGGGCAGCCGGCCGCTGCTGGTGGAGCTGCAGGCGCTGGTGGATGAAACGCACCTGGCCAACCCGCGCCGGGTGGCGCTGGGCCTGGAGCACAACCGCCTGGCCATGCTGCTGGCGGTGCTGCACCGCCATGGCGGTGTCAGCCTCGGCCAGCAGGACGTGTTCGTCAACGTGGTGGGGGGGTTGCGCGTGGCGGATACCGGCCTGGACCTGCCGGTGATGCTGGCGGTGCTGTCGAGCTACCGGGGCCGGGCGCTGCCGGAGAAGCTGATCGCCTTTGGCGAAGTGGGCCTGTCGGGAGAGATCCGGCCGGTGTTCGGCGGCGAGGAACGCCTGCGCGAGGCGGCTGGCCAGGGTTTTCAGCGCGTGGTGCTGCCGCACGCGAATCTGCCCAAGAAGCCACCCAAGGGCCTCCGTGTGGAGGCGGCGGCGACGCTCGCGGAAGTTCTGAACCGGATCTTCGACTGAGCCAGACGACGGGTCAACGCTGCGGAGGACGCAGCGGCTGAACGCCCAGCCAGCGCCGGAATACCCCGTGCAATCGGCGCTCGATCTGACGGTAGTGCAGCGCGCTCAGGGCCAGGATGAACAGCGACAGGGCGATGAAGGTGACACGCACCAGCGATGGAGACGTCCCGCGCAGCCAGGCATTGAGGCCGAGGTGCTGGGTCACCGTCAGCACCAGGGTGTGGCTGAGGTAAATGGCATACGACGCGCCGCCGCACAGCAGGCTGAAGCGGAGCGGCGCGACCCGTCCCGCATTTTCCATGCGCACCACGCCCAGCAACAGCAGCACCGAGGCGGTGCCGAACAGGGTCACCCGCGCGACCACGTAATACCCCTGCTCGAGATGCGTGGCATAAAACGCATTGTTGACCCAGCCGCCGGCCAGGAACAATGCGCAGCCGGCCAGCAGCCAGGCAAGCCCTGGCCCCTGCGGTCGCTGCGATAAGAAATGGGCCACCAGCGCGCCGGCGAGAAATTCGGCCATGTAGGGGCTGGCCATATAGGCCTCGGCCAGGCTGATGTAGGGCAGGTTGTCGGTGCTGTAAGCCGCGCGCACCACCTGGGCGTAGCCGCACCAGGCGACGATGAACACCAGCGCCGCCGCGACCAGCGCCACGCGCCAGCGCTCGGGGGCGAGCACCAGCGCCCCGAAGCACAGGTAAAAATACATCTCGAAGGTGAGCGTCCAGCTGACCGCCAGCAACAGCACGCGGCCCGGCCATAGGGTGGCCGAGGCAAACAGGTCGGCCTCCTGCAGGCGTTCGGGCTGGGCCCAGCCGAACACGGCCAGTGCGAGCAGCAGGAAGGGCCAGTAGCCGCTGTAGATCCGCGCGAAACGGCGGCGCAGGAATTGCCCGCTGCTGGCGGGGCCGGACAGGCCCCGGGTGGTGTGCATCATGATGAATCCGCTGATCACGAAAAAGATGTCCACCCCGGCGTAGCCGACCGCGTTGCCGACATCGAACAGGACGCCCGGCTCGGCGCCGGTCGCCGCGATGTGGGGCGCGCAATGGTAGACAACGACCAACATGGCCGCCACGAAGCGCAGGAACTGGATATTGATCAGCATGTGGCAGGTGGGGCCCGTCAGGTCGCTGCGCGGTTGGGTTTCACCAACACCTTGCGGATCATGTTGTCCTTGATGTCGACGATGGTCATGATGTGATCGCCGATGCGGATGCTGGTCTTGCCCTCCGGTAGCGCTTCGAGTTGCTCGATCAGCAGGCCGCTCAGCGTGTGCGCCTCGTCCTGCGGCAGGTTCCAGTCGGTCACCCGGTTCAGCGTGCGCACACTCACCGCGCCGTCCACCAGGAAATTGCCGTCGTCCAGTTGCCGCACCAGGCGCAGGCTGTCGCGTCCCTCGGTCGTATACTCGCCGACGATCTCCTCCAGGATGTCGTCGAGGGTGACCAGGCCCTGGATGTCACCGTACTCGTCGACCACCAGGGCCATGCGTCGTTCGCGGCGCTGAAACTCGAGCAGCTGGTGCGTGAGCGGCGTGTCTTCGGGAGTGAAATACGGTTTGCGGACCGATTTCAGCAGGTCCTCGTAATCCAGCGTGCCCCGGGACAGCTTGGCGATGATGGTGCGCACGTGCACGAAACCCTCCACGTGGTCGATGCTCTCGCGAAACACGGGCAAGCGTGTGTACACGGTGGCGGACAATTGCTGCAGGATCTCCTCCCAGTCGTCGGCCAGGTCGATGCCGACGATCTCGCCCCGCGGCACCATGACGTCGTCGACCACGGCGTGCTCGAGGTCGAGTATGTTGACCAGCATGCGCTGGTGTACCGACGGCAACTGCCCGCCCTCCTGGACCAGGGTGCGCAACTCCTCGCGGTTGAGGCGCTCGATGACCTCCGCCTTGTTGCGGACGCCGAAGGGCTTCAGCAGCGAGTTGGCCAGGCCATTGACCAGCACCACGATCGGGAAGAACACGCGCAGCAGCGCCGTCAGCACGTAGGAGGCCGGAAAGGCGACGCGTTCGGGATGCAGCGCCGCGAGCGTCTTGGGCGCCACCTCCGCGAAGATCAGTATCACGATGGTCATCACCAGGGTGGAAATCCAGATGCCGGAGGCGCCGAAGGTACGGATGGCGATGACGGTGGCGATCGAGGCGGCCAGGATGTTCACCAGGTTGTTGCCCAGCAATATCATGCCGATGAGCCGGTCGGGCTTGTGCAGCAGCGTTTGCGCCAGGCGGGCGCCGCGGTGGCCCTCGTTGGCCCGGTGGCGCAGCCGGTAGCGGTTGAGGGCCATCAGCCCCGTTTCCGAACTGGAAAAGAACCCCGACAGCACGATCAGCACCAGCAGGGCGAGGTAAAGCGTGCCGAGGGGGATTTCGTCCAAGTGGCTGGGGGGTTCCTTCGCGGCCCGTCAGGCTTGCCAGCTGCGGTGCAGCAGCACCTCGAGCACCAGTTTGCTGCCGAAGTAGGATAGCAGCAGGAACGCCACGCCCGCGAGGGTCAGGCGTACCGCCAGGCGTCCCCGCCAGCCGCGCACCAGCCGGCCCCACAGCAGCACGCCAAAGATCAGCCAGGCGGCCATCGCCAGAATAGTCTTGTGCGCCAGGTGCTGGGCGAACAGGTCATTGACGAAGATCAGACCGGTGCCCAGGGAGACGCTGAGCAACACGAAGCCTGCCGCGATCAGCTGGAACAGCAGGCCTTCCAGCACCTCCAGTGGAGGCAGGGTGCGGATCAGGGTGTTGAGGTGGTGGGTGCGCAGGAAATGGTCGATCAGGGCCGCGAACAAGGCATACACAGCCGCGATGCTCAACACCCCGAAGGCCATCACCGAACTCAGAATGTGCGCCGGGGCCGCCCCGCCGGCGGCATCGGGTAGCGTGCCGGGCGCGGCCAGCAGCCATTCGCCGAGCAGCACGATGCATGCGATGGGCAGGGCCACCAGGCCGGCGTCGAACAGGGGCTTGCGGATCGCCACCGAGAACACCAGCAGCCCGACAGTGACCAGCGCACACAGCGACAGCACATTGAGGATGGTGATCTCCTCAACCCGCCCGGCGCCGAACCAGTGGTGATATTGCGCCGCCATGTGCAGGATCACGCCGATAAAGGTCAGGCCCATGGCGAGGTTGCGTTTGCCGGGCGCCGACCGCAGCACCGATAGGTACAGCACGGCGGTCGCCGCCAGGTAGGCGGCAGCGGTCGCTACCAGGAGGAAATCATGCATTGCAATGACCCGTTCCGTACATTGCCGGCCCCGCTATAATAACCGACTGCCCGAGCCGGAGTCGCCCATGTTCAGCAATCTGACCGAACGCCTGAGCGCTACCGTGGAGCGGTTGCGCGGCAAGGGCCGCCTGACCGAGGAGTCCATCCGCGAGGCGTTGCGGGAGGTTCGGGTCGCTCTGCTGGAAGCGGATGTCGCCCTGCCGGTGGTGCAGGACTTCATCGCCCACGTGCGCGAGCGGGCCCTGGGGCAGGAAGTGGTGAAGAGCCTCACGCCGGGGCAGGCGCTCATCGGCGTCGTGCACCAGGAACTGGTGCGCCTCATGGGCGAGGAGAACGAGCAGCTCGATCTGCGCGCGACGCCACCGGTGGTCGTGCTGCTGGCGGGCCTGCAGGGCTCCGGCAAGACCACGACCTGCGCCAAGCTGGCCCGCCACCTGATCGAGGAGCAGAACAAGCAGGTCATGCTGGTCAGTTGCGATGTGTACCGGCCCGCCGCCATCCAGCAGCTGGAGACGCTGGCCGGGCAGGTGGGCGCGGCGTTCTTTCCTGCCAGCGCCTCCGAGCAGCCCGCCGAGATCGCCGCCGCGGCGCTGGCCGAGGCCCGTCGCCGATTTATGGACGTGGTGCTGGTCGACAGCGCGGGGCGCCTGCACATCGATACCCAGATGATGGACGAGATTCGCGCCGTCCATGAGCGTGTCGCGCCGCAGGAGACCCTGTTCGTGGTGGACAGCATGACCGGCCAGGATGCGGCCAATACCGCGCAGGCCTTCGACGACGCGCTGCCGCTGACCGGCGTCATCCTGACCAAGACCGACGGCGATGCGCGCGGCGGCGCGGCCCTGTCGGTGCGCCACATCACCGGCAAGCCGATCAAGTTCATCGGCACCGGCGAGAAGATCGACGCGCTGGAGCCCTTCCACCCCGAGCGCATCGCCTCGCGCATCCTCGGCATGGGCGACGTGCTGACGCTGGTCGAGGAGGTCGAGCGCAGCGTCGACGAGGAGCAGGCGCAGAAGCTGGCGCGCAAGCTCCAGCGGGGCAAGGGGTTCAGCCTGGAGGATTTCCGCGCACAGTTGGAGCAGATGCAGACCATGGGCGGCATCGGCGGGCTGATGGACAAATTGCCCGGCATGGGCCAGGTGCCGGACCCGGTCAAGGCCCGGGTCGACGACCGGCAGACCCGGCGGATGATCGCCATGATCCAGTCGATGACGCCCCAGGAGCGGCGTTTTCCGGACCTGATCCGGGGCTCGCGCAAGAAGCGCATCACCTCCGGGTCCGGGACCACGGTCCAGGATCTGAACCGCATGTTGAAGCAGTTCAGCCAGATGCAGCGCATGATGAAAAAGCTCGGCCGGGGCGGCATGCAGAAGATGATGCGCAAGATGGGCCAGCTCCAGGGTCAGATGCCGCCTGGCGGCTTTCGCAGGTAGGCGACGTTCATGGCTGGGCCTGCCTCCCGCCGGGCGTTCCTGAAAGCCGGGCTGCTGGCCGCCGGCGGCGCGGGCCTGGGATGGGCGGCCCTGCAGTGGTTGGGACGGCCCGGCCTGGTGCCGGTGCCGCATCCGGCCGCGGGCCCGCTGCGCGCGGTGGCCGACCAGACCTCCGGCCTGCCCCTGCTGATGTTGCCGGAGGGCTTTCGCTACCACACGCTGGCCTGGGCCGGGTCCGAGCTCGGCGACGGTTATCCCGGACCGAACCGTTGCGACGGCATGGGCGTGGTGGGCGCCCGCGACACCCGCATCACCCTGGTGCGCAACCATGAGCGTCGCGGCTCCGACGGGCCCATCGGCGATCCGGCCACGGCCTGGGACGTGACGGGCGGCGGCACCACCACGCTGGTGTTCGACACCCGGGACGAGCGCCTGGTGGATTCCCACATCAGCCTCAACGGCACGCTCAACAATTGCGCCGGCGGGGTCACGCCCTGGGGGACCTGGTTGTCTTGCGAGGAGGCGCCGTACACCCCGGAACTCGCCCACCACGGCCTGGAGACTCGCCAGCGGCACTGGGGCCACGGCAAGGCGCGCCGCCCGCACGGCTTCGTCTACGAGGTGCATGCGGCGGGCGAGCGCAGCCCGCGGCCCATCGAGGCCATGGGGCAGTTCTACCACGAGGCGGCCGCCATCGATGCGCGCACCGGCATTGTTTACATGACCGAGGACCGCACGCCGGCGGCGGGCCTCTACCGCTACCTGCCCGAGGTGCCCGGCCAGCTGCTGGCCGGGGGGCGGCTGCAGATGCTCCGGGTGCCGGGCCGCCCGGCGCTGGACCGGGAGGTTCCGCTGCAGTCCGAATTCCCGGTGGAGTGGGTGGACATCCCGGAGCCCGGGCGAGGCCACACGCCGGGCACCCACGACGGGCAGGGGGTCGTGCGACAAGGGCTGGCTGCCGGCGCCTCGGCGTTCATTGCGCTGGAGGGATGCGCGCTGCGCGAGGGCAGGTTGTACTTCACTTCCAAGTATGGTGGCGCCGCGCAAGCCGGTTACATCTTCGAGCTCGATGTCGACCGGCAGGCCCTGAGGCTGATTTTCGAGGCGCCGGCGCGCAACGGGTTTTCCGGGCCCGACAACCTGGTGTTCAGCCCGGGCGGCACGCTGGTCGTGTGCGAGGACCGCGTGGGCCTGCGAACCGCCGGCCAGTACCTCGTGGCGCTGACGCCGGACGCGGAACTGTTCGCCCTGTGCCGGGTGAACCCGGACCTCCGGGGTCAATATCTCGGCCATCCGCTGCGGGACACCGCGCTCAGCAGCGAGTGGGCGGGCGTTTGCTTCTCGCCCGACGGCGCCTGGATGTTCGCCAACCTCTATGCCCCCGGCGTCACCTTCGCCATCACGGGCCCCTGGCCGCCGGGCCTGGTCTGAGCGAGCTGCCGTGCGGAAGCGTCGGGAGCCATGCAGCGGGCGCCGATGAACGCCAAGCCGTTGTTTTCTTTTGGTGCGATTGGCGTTAAAATGCCCGGTTTTCCGGACCCGGCGGACTCGCGGGGTTGGCCGAATTGAACGGCGCCATCGCCCACGCCAGTGGGATGCGCCGGGGACAGAAGGTTTTCGAAGCATGGTTAAGATTCGTTTGGCCCGTGGCGGCGCCAAGAAACGTCCGTTCTACCACATCGTGGTGACCGACAGTCGTAACAAGCGGGATGGTCGGCGCATTGAGAGGATCGGTTTTTTCAACCCCGTCGCCCGGGGCCAGGAAGAGCGCTTGCGGGTCGACCTCGAGCGCGTTGAATACTGGACCGGCGTGGGCGCGCAGCTCAGCGAGCGGGTGCGGCACCTGGTTTCCGAGGCGCGGAGGTCTGCCTCCTGACCTGAGCGCCGCGCGGCATCGATGAGCGGGCGCGAACAGGACGAACGCGGCACGGTGCCGCTGGGTTATGTGGCGGGCGTTCACGGCGTGCGGGGTTGGGTCAAGATCCATTCCTGGACGGAACCCCGCGAGGCGATACTCGAATACCAGCCGTGGTTGCTGGAGGGTGAGGACGAGCCGGTGCGCTACCGGGCCGGCAAGCGCCACGGCAAGGCCGTGATCGTGGCGCTGCCGGGGATCGACGACTGCGATCAGGCCCGGCGCCTGGTGGGCCGCGAGATCGCGGTCCGNNTATTACTGGTCCGACCTGGTCGGGCTGGAAGTGGTGACGCTTGGCGGGCAGCGGCTGGGACGGGTCGAGCGGTTGCTGGAAACCGGCGCCAACGACGTGCTGGTGGTCCGCGGCGAACGCGAACGGCTGATCCCGTTCGTGCCGGGGGCGCAGGTCCGGCGCGTCGACCTGGAGGCCGGCGTGGTCGAGGTCGACTGGGATCCGGAGTTTTGAGGGGTGGGCATGCACATTGATGTGATCACCCTGTTTCCGGAAGCCGTCGAGGCGCTGGTGGGTTTCGGCGTGACGGGGCGCGCGGTGGAGCGTGGGCTGGTGGAACTGCGGACCTGGAATCCGCGCGATTTCGCCGATGACCGCCACCGCACGGTCGATGACCGGCCTTACGGCGGCGGACCGGGCATGGTGATGACGGTGGAACCGCTGCGCAGCACGCTGCGGGCGGCACGTGCCAGCGGCGGGGGCGGCGGATTGGTCAGTCTGCTGAGCCCGCAGGGCGAGCCGCTGACCCAGGCGGCCGTGGCCGCGCTGGCGGCGCGGGATCGGCTGATCCTGCTGTGCGGGCGCTACGAGGGCATCGACGAGCGCCTGGTGGCAGCCGAGGTCGACGAGGAGTGGTCGCTGGGCGACTACGTTATCAGCGGCGGCGAACTGGCGGCCGCGGTGGTTATCGACGCGGTCGCGCGCCTGTTGCCCGGCGCGCTCGGTGACGAGCTGTCGGCAGTCCAGGATTCCTTTGCCGAGGGCTTGCTGGACTGCCCGCACTACTCGCGGCCGGAGTGCGTGGACGGCGTGCGCGTACCGGAGGTGCTGCTGTCCGGGGACCACGCCGCCATCGGCCGGTGGCGCCGCAAGCAGGCCCTGGGGCGCACCTGGCAGCGCCGCCCGGATCTGCTCGAAGGCCGCGAGCTGAACGAGGAAGACCGGGGCCTGCTGGAAGAGTTCCGGCAGGAACTGAAAGAGTGACGAGATCTGCGCCGGTGCCGGTGCACCGGGGAGGTTAGGAAACAGCCATGAACAAGATCATTGAAGAAATCAACCAGAGCCAGATGGACCGCGAGCTGCCCCCGTTCGCCCCGGGCGATACGGTCACCGTGAACGTCAAGGTGCGCGAGGGCAACCGCGAGCGACTGCAGGCCTTCGAGGGCGTGGTGATCGCGATCAAGCACCGCGGCCTGAATTCGGCCTTCACGGTGCGCAAGATGTCGCACGGCACCGGCGTCGAGCGCGTGTTCCAGACCTACAGCCCGCTGATCGACTCGATCAAGGTCAAGCGCCGGGGCGACGTGCGCCGCGCCAAGCTTTACTACCTGCGGGGTCGCGAGGGCAAGGCGGCACGCATCCGCGAGAAGCTCAAGTAAGCGCCGGCAACATGCCGGTTTCGCAAGAGCCCGCCCCGAGCGGGCTTTTGTGTGCCCGCGGGGAAAACTTGAAAGCCCGGCTGCGGGCCCAAATTTTGCGGGTGATACGCTTGTGACGGCTTGCCCATGAACCCGACGGAACAACAGACCCATTCCTTCCAGGCCGAGGTGCGCGAAGTACTGCGGCTGATGATCCACTCGCTGTACTCGAACAAGGAAATCTTCCTGCGCGAGCTGATTTCCAACGCCTCGGACGCCTGCGACAAGCTGCGCTTCGAGGCTCTGCGGGACGATGCCCTGCTCGCCGACGACCCGGATCTGCGCATCGAGATCGAGGTCGACACCGACGGCGGCTGCCTGCGGGTGCGCGACAACGGCATCGGCATGAACCGGGAAGAGGTCACCGAACACATCGGCACCATCGCCCGCTCCGGCACGCGACAGTTCCTCGAGCAGGCGACCGGCGACGAGGAGCTCGATCGGCAGCTGATCGGGCAGTTCGGCGTGGGTTTCTACTCGGCTTTCATCGTGGCGGACCGGGTGACCCTGCTGACGCGCCGCGCGGGCGACGCGCCCTCGGAGGGCGTGTACTGGGAATCCGCGGGCAGCGGCGAGTACACCATCCGCCAGGTGGAGCGCCCGGAGCGAGGCACGGAGGTCATCCTGCACCTGAAGGAGGCCGAGCACGAGTTCCTGGAGACCTGGCGGCTGCGCGCGCTGGTCAGCCGTTATTCGGACCACATCGGCTTCCCGATCCGGTTCCGCACGGAGGCCGCGGCCGACGACGAGGGCGAAGCGCCGGAGGCGGGCGGCTGGGAAACGGTCAACCAGGCCTCGGCGCTCTGGACGCTGCCGCGGGCGGATCTCGACGAGGACGATTACCGCGCTTTCTACAAGCACATCAGCCATGACCTCGAAGACCCGCTGTGCTGGTCGCACAACCATGTCGAGGGGGCGCAGACCTACATCAACCTGCTCTACGTGCCGTCCCGGGCGCCGCTGGACATCCTCCTGCAGCGCGACGAGCGGCGCGGGCTCCGGCTCTACGTGAAGCGGGTGTTCATCATGGATGCGGCCGAGCAGTTGCTGCCGCATTACCTGCGCTTCATCCGCGGCGTGGTCGATTCCGACGATCTGCCGCTCAACGTCTCGCGTGAGCTGCTGCAGGAAAACGAGCTGGTCGGGAAGATCCGCGCGGCCGTGGTCAAGCGTGCGCTGGACATGCTTTCGCGCCTGGCGGACGAGGATGCCGAGCGCTACCTCGAGTTCTGGGACCAGTTCGGCGCGGTGCTCAAGGAAGGCATCGTGGAGGACCACGCCCACCGCGAGCGCATCGCCGGGCTGCTGCGCTTCGCCTCGACCCATGACAGCGAGGCCGGCCAGCGCACCAGCCTGGCCGAGTACCTGGCCCGCATGCCCGCCGACCAGGAAACCATCTGGTACATCACCGCCGACAGCCACCGGGCCGCCAGCCACAGCCCGCACCTGGAAATCTTCCGGCAACGCGGCATCGAGGTGTTGCTGATGTCGGACCGCATCGACGAGTGGATGATGGGCTATTTCACGGAATACGAGGGGCGCCGGTTTCGCTCCATCGCCAAGGGCGAGGTCGGCTTCGAGCCCGCCCAGGCGGAACCGGGCGGTGAGGACGCCCAGCCGGCGCGCCCGCAGCTACTCGAGCGCATCGCCGAGGTTCTTGGCGAGGCCGTGGCCGAGGTGCGCGCCAGCCAGCGCCTGACCGAATCCGCCTCCTGCCTGGTGCTGGGCGAGCAGGAGCTCGCCCTGCACATGCGCCAGCTGCTGCAGCAGGCCGGCCAGGCCGTGCCGGACGCCGCGCCCGTGCTGGAGGTCAACCTGGGCCACCCGCTGCTCAAGCGCCTGGAGACGGAGGCGTCCGACCAGGCGTTCACCGACCTCGCACACATCCTCCACCAGCAGGCGGTGCTGGCCGAAGGCGGCCAGCTCGACGACCCGGCAGCGTTCGTGCAGCGCCTCAACCGGGTGATGGCCGGCGCCCCGGCGGAGACCGCCTGACGGCGGGCCGGGCCGGTGCGTGCTCCCGGGGAGGTCAGGGTCGACAAGTGGTTGTGGGCCGCGCGTTTCTTCAAGACCCGGGGCCTGGCGCGGGAAGCGGTCAGCGGCGGCAAGGTGCGCCTCAATGGCGCCCGGGTCAAGCCGGCACGCGGGCTCGGGCCCGGCGACCGACTCAGCATCCAGCGCGGCGAGGACCGCTTCGAGATCACGGTGCGCGAAGTCACGGACCGGCGCGGGCCCGCCAGCGAGGCGGCCGCGCTGTACCATGAGGATCCGGCCAGCCGCCACCGCCGCGAGGCGGCCGCAGCGGAACGCGCCCTGCAACGCGCCGCGCGCGCCGGCCGCGAGCGACGCCCGGACAAGCGGCAGCGCCGGCGCCTGATCCGTTTCCGGCAGCAGGACTGAGCCGAGCACCCGCCCGCTGTTCGCGGCGAGCGGGCCAGCGCCCCTTCAGGAGGTCTCGTCGGGGCCGGAGCCGGCGGCCAGCAGGGCCTGGAGTTCGTACAGCAGTGCCAGTGCCTGGCGCGGGCTGAGTTCATCCGGGACCACCTCCGCCAGCCGCTGGCGGAGCGCGTCGGGCGCCGGCTCGGGCGCAGCCGGCGGCGATGGGGCGGTGAACAGGTTCAGCTGTGGTGTCTCGGCGGACCGGGCTTCCAGCCGGCCGAGGTGCTCGCGCGCCTGGCGCAGCACGGCGGCCGGAATGCCTGCCAGCGCGGCGACCTGCAAGCCATAGCTCTGGCTGGCCGGCCCGTCGGCCACGGCGTGCAGGAACACGATGCGCTCACCGTGCTCGACCGCCCGCAGGTGGACGTTGCTCACCTCGTCGTGGCTGTCGGCCAGCTGCGTGAGCTCGAAATAATGGGTGGCGAACAGGGTGAAGGCATGCACCTCGCGGGCCAGGAAATCGGCGCAGGCATAAGCCAGCGCCAGGCCGTCGTAGGTGCTCGTCCCGCGCCCGACCTCGTCCATCAGCACCAGGCTGTGCTCGGTGGCGTTGTGCAGGATGTTGGCGGTCTCGATCATTTCCACCATGAACGTCGAGCGGCCCCGGGACAGGTCGTCACCGGCCCCGATGCGGGTGAACACGCGGTCGACCGGGCCGATGCGGGCCTGGCGGGCGGGCACCCAGCTGCCGGCACAGGCCAGGATGACGATCAACGCGGTCTGGCGCATGTAGGTGGATTTGCCGCCCATGTTGGGCCCGGTGATGATCAGCATGCGCCGCTCCGGGCCCAGCTGGATGTCGTTCGGCGTGAAGGGCTCGTCCTGGACCCGCTCGATGACCGGGTGGCGGCCACCGGTGATCTCCAGGACCGGCTCCGCCACCAGCTCCGGGGCACAGAAATCGAGTTGCTCGGCGCGCTCGGCAAATGCGCTCAGCACGTCCAGGCGCGCCAGGGCACGCGCCAGCTCCTGTAACGGCTGCAACGTTTCCTGCAGGGCTTCCAGCAGCCCGGCATAGCAATGCTGTTCCCGCGCCAGCGCGCGCTCGCGACTGGACAGCACCTGGTCCTCGAATTCCTTGAGCTCGGCGGTGATGTAGCGCTCCGCGGATTTCAGGGTCTGGCGCCGCGTGTAGTGCTCCGGCACCTTGTCGCCGTGGGCGTGGGTCACCTCGATGTAGTAGCCGTGCACGCGGTTGTAGCCGACCTTGAGGGTGGGGATGCCGGTGGCCTCGCGCTCGCGCTGCTCGTATTCGAGCAGGAAGCCGCTGGCGTTCTCGGACAGCTCGCGCAGCGCATCGAGCTCGCTGTCGTGCCCGGTCCGGATCACCCCGCCATTGCGCAGCAATGCCGGCGGCTCGTCGACGATGGCCTGCTGCAGCAGGGCGGCCTGGTCGGGGAATTCCCGCAGCGAATCGCGCAGCTCGCCCAGCGCGCCCGTACGCCCGTCGCCGATGGCGGAGCGCAGCGTCGGCACGCACGCCAGGGCGCCGCGCAGGGTCGCGAGGTCCCGTGGCCGCGCCGAGCCCAGTGCGACGCGCGCCAGGATGCGTTCCACGTCGCCCACGCCGCGCAGCAGGTCCCGCAGTTCACCGTGCAGGCGCTGCTCGAGCAGCGCGCCCACCGCCCGGTGCCGGCGCCCCAGCCGCTGCCGGTCGCGAATCGGCTCGCCGATCCAGCGCCGCAGCAGGCGCCCGCCCATGGGCGTGATGGTGGTGTCCATGATGCCCACCAGCGTACGGCGATGGTCCCCGGCCGGGTGGCTGAGCAATTCCAGGTTGCGTCGGGTCGCCGCGTCCATGTGCAGTTGCGAGTCGGCCTGTTCCAGGTGGACGCTGCGCAGGTGCGGGGGCGCCGCGCGCTGGGTTTCCTGCACGTATTGCAGCAGGGCGCCGGCCGCCGCGATCGCCGGGGGATGGTCGCCGATGCCGAAACCGGTCAGGTCACGGGTGCCGAATTGCGCGTTGAGCAGGTTCTGTCCGGCCTGCACGTCGAAATGCCAGGGCGCGCGCTCGCTGGCGCGCGCCGCCAGCCAGGCGTGCCGCAGCCACTCGGAGTCCTCGGCCACCAGCAGCTCTGCGATCGCCAGCCGCTCCAGTTGCGCTTCCATGTCCAGCGCGTCCCGCACCAGGCGGACCTGGAAACGCCCCGCGGCCAGGTCGAGCCAGGCCAGCGCCGTCTCCGGGCCGCTGCCGGCGATGGCCGCCAGCAGGTTCTCGCGGCGCTCCTCCATCAGCGCCTCGTCGGTGACGGTGCCGGGCGTCACGATCCGCACCACCCGGCGCTCCACCGGCCCCTTGCCGGCGCCCGGCTCGCCGACCTGTTCGCACACCGCCGCCGGGCAGCCCTTGCGCAGCAGCCGGGCGAGGTAGGTCTCCACCGCGTGCACCGGCACGCCCGCCATCGGGATGGGGGCGCCGTTGGACTCGCCGCGCGTGGTGAGGGTGATGTCGAGCAGCTCCGCGGCATGGCGCGCGTCGTCGTAGAACAGCTCGTAGAAATCGCCCATGCGGAACAGCAGCAGGATGTCCGGGTGTTCGGCCTTGATGCGCAGGTATTGCTGCATCAGGGGAGTGTGTCCGGAGAGGGCTTCGACGGCTGGAGCTGACATCGACGAAAGTGTAACGTAATGGCCGCAGGCAATGAACTCGCGCTGCCGGTTGGCCGGTGCGGATGGGGATTCGCGGGTGAGCGATTACGATGATGCGGCGATTCAGGCGGCGGTGGCGCGGGTGGCGGCCGTGCTGCAGGAGCGCGGCTGGCTGCTCAGCACCGCGGAGTCCTGCACCGGCGGCTGGATCGCCAAGAGTTGCACGGACCTCGCCGGCAGCTCGGCCTGGTTCGATCGCGGCTACGTGGCCTACAGCTACCCGGCCAAGGAAGAAGAACTGGGCGTGATCCCGGCCGACCTCGAGGCGCACGGCGCGGTCAGCGAGGAGATCGCCGGGCAGATGGCCCTCGGCGCACGGCAACGCAGCGGCTCGCAGGTCACGCTGGCGGCGACCGGCATCGCGGGCCCCGGCGGCGGCATGGCCAACAAGCCGGTGGGCATGGTGTGCCTGGCCTGGTCGGTGCGCGGCGGCCTGCTCACCGCCACCACCTGCCATTTCGAGGGAGACCGCGAGGCGGTGCGGCGCCAGACCGTCATCCGGGCTCTCGACGGCGTGCTGCACGTCCTGGGTGGCTGATCGGGCCCGCCTGTTTTTCGCGCTCGACCCGGACGAACGGGTGCGGCAGCGGCTGGGACGCATCCAGGCGGACCTGGCGCTGCCGGCGCGTCGGGTACCGCTGCCCAACCTGCACATCACCCTGGCCTTTCTGGGCGACGTCGCCGCTGCCGATATAGGCCGCCTGCAGACGCTGGCCGGGACGGTCGATCTGCCGGCCGTGCGGCTGATGCTGGACCGGCTGGGATGGTTCCCGCGCGCCGGGGTGGCCTGGCTGGGTTGCGCCCGCCCGCCGCCCGCGTTGAGCGAATTCCAGCAGGCGCTCACGCGGTGCCTGCTGCGCGAGGGCTTCGCGCCCGACACGCGGGCCTGGCAACCGCACGTCACCCTTTATCGCAATTTGAGAACGCGCTGGGAGAAGATGCCGTTCGAGGCGGTGGCCTGGCCGCTGCAGGGGTTTTGCCTGCTGCGCTCGACCAGCGCCGAACGGGGCCCGCGCTATGAGCCGCTCGGGCATTGGCAAGCCTCCGGCTGAGGTCATTTCGGGCAGACGCGTAGGAAGTCATCGATGGCGTCCCCGGGCCTCTAAAACGGGTCCATGCGGCTATGTCATAATGCCGTCCTGGCACCCGCCGGCGCCGGCAGGAGCAACCACCGGTTTCAGGAGACGATACGTGGACGACAACAGGAAACAGGCACTGGCAGCGGCCCTCACGCAGATCGAGCGCCAGTTCGGCAAGGGCGCGATCATGCGCATGGGCGACGGGACCGCCTCCATGGACGTGGAGGCCATATCGACGGGCTCGCTCGCGCTGGACGTGGCGCTGGGCATCGGCGGCCTGCCGCGCGGGCGGGTGGTGGAAATCTACGGCCCGGAGTCCAGCGGCAAGACCACGCTCGCCCTGCAGGCGGTGGCCGAGGCGCAGAAGGTGGGCGGCACGGCGGCCTTCGTCGATGCCGAGCACGCGCTGGATCCGCAGTACGCGGAGCGCCTGGGCGTCAACGTCGAGGATCTGCTGGTCTCGCAGCCGGATACCGGCGAGCAGGCGCTGGAGATCACCGATATGCTGGTGCGCTCCGGCGCCGTGGACATCGTGGTGGTGGATTCGGTGGCGGCCCTGACGCCGAAGGCGGAAATCGAGGGCGAGATGGGCGATTCCCACGTCGGCCTGCAGGCCCGCCTGATGTCGCAGGCGCTGCGCAAGCTGACCGGCAACATCAAGCGCTCCAACTGCATGGTGGTGTTCATCAACCAGATCCGCATGAAGATCGGCGTGATGTTCGGCAGCCCCGAGACCACCACCGGCGGCAACGCCCTGAAGTTCTACTCCAGCGTGCGCCTCGACATCCGCCGTATCGGCTCGGTGAAGCAGGGCGANNAGATCGGCGTGATGTTCGGCAGCCCCGAGACCACCACCGGCGGTAATGCGCTCAAGTTCTATTCCTCCGTGCGCCTGGACATCCGCCGCATCGGCGCGATCAAGAAGGGCGACGAGGTCATCGGCAACCAGACCCGCGTGAAGGTGGTGAAGAACAAGATGGCCCCGCCATTCCGGCAGGCGGAGTTCGAGATCCTCTACGGCGACGGCATTTCCAAGGAAGGCGAGTTGATCGACCTGGGGGTGGCCAATGACATCGTGGAGAAATCCGGCGCCTGGTACAGCTACGGCGGCGACCGCATCGGGCAGGGCAAGGAAAACGCCCGCCAGTTCCTGCGTGAAAATCCCGCCATCGCCACCGAGATCGAGCGCCAGCTGCGCGAGCGCCTGCTGCCCGGCAAGCGGGTGGTCGAGGAGGCCGTCGACGAATAGCCGCCGTGGCCGAGCGCCGCGGTGAAGGCCCTGGTCACGCGGACCTGCGGGCCATGGCGCTGCGTTACCTGGCGCGCCGCGAATACGCGGCGGGCGAGCTCACAGAGCGCCTGCGCCGGCGCGGCGCGCGCCCCGGGGATGCCGAGGCGGTGGTGGCGGAACTCGTGGAGCAGGGGCTGGTCTCCGACCGTCGCTTTGCCGAGGCCTTCGTGCGCAGCCGCGTGCAGCGGCTGTACGGCCCGCTCCGGATCCGTGCCGAACTGCGCGCCCGGGGCGTGGGTGACGACACGGTCGAGGCGCTGCTGGGCGCGCTGGCGGACGACTGGCAGGAGCACGCCCTGGCCTGGTGCCGCAAGGGCCTGGAGGGCGCGCTGGATCACGACATGCGCGTGCGCCTGTATCGCCGCGGCAGCCGGCGCGGCTTCACCCACGAGCAGTTGATGCGGGCGCTCGATCGCCTGGCCGGGGACGGGCAGCGGTAAGTGGCCACGCGCCCCCGGCGGGCGCTGCGCCTTCATCACCACCCTCAGATTGGTTACACTGCAAGGCTTGGGCACGGCCGCGGCGGCTGGCGGCAGAGGGTCTCGAGTTTTGAAGTCGACGTCTGAAATTCGCGCAGCGTTCCTGGCGTTCTTTGGCGACCGCGACCACCAGGTGGTGGCGTCGAGTTCGCTGGTGCCGGCGGACGATCCCACCCTGCTGTTCACCAATGCCGGCATGGTGCAGTTCAAGGACGTCTTCCTCGGCGCCGAGCAGCGCCCCTACAGGCGCGCGGTCACCGCGCAGCGCTGCGTGCGCGCGGGCGGCAAGCACAACGACCTCGACCAGGTGGGCTACACGGCCCGCCATCACACCTTCTTCGAGATGCTGGGCAATTTCAGTTTCGGCGACTATTTCAAGGCGGACGCGATTCGCTACGCCTGGGAATTGCTGACGGCGGAATTCGGCATCCCGGCCGAGCGCCTGTGGGTGACCGTCTACGAGACCGACGACGAGGCCTACGCCGTGTGGAAGGACGCGATCGGGGTCGAGCCCGGGCGCATCATCCGGGTGGGCGACAAGCCGGGCGGCGCACCCTACGACAGCGACAACTTCTGGGCCATGGGCGACACCGGCCCCTGCGGCCCCTGCACCGAGATCTTCTACGACCACGGGCCGGGTATCGACGGCGGGCCGCCGGGCTCGCCAGACGAGGATGGCGACCGCTACGTCGAGATCTGGAACCTGGTCTTCATGCAGTACGACCGGGCCGCGGACGGCACGCTGACGCCGCTGCCGGCGCCCTGCGTGGATACGGGCATGGGGCTGGAGCGCATCGCCGCGGTGCTGCAGGGCACGCATGACAATTACCACACGGACCTGTTCCGCCACCTCACCGCGGCCGCCGCGGAGCTGACCGGGGCGGCGGACCCGGACAGCAAGTCGCTGCGCGTGATCGCCGACCACATCCGCGCCTGCGCCTTCCTGGTCGCGGACGGCGTGCTGCCTTCCAACGAGGGCCGGGGTTACGTGCTGCGGCGCATCATCCGGCGCGCCGTCAGGCACGGTTTCATGCTGGGACGGAAAGAGCCGTTTTTCCACCTCATGGTCGGCCCCCTGGTGGAGGTGATGGGAGAGGCGTGCCCGGAGCTGGCCCGCCAGGCGGAACGCGTCGGCACGGTACTCGAGGAGGAGGAAATACGCTTCGCGCGCACCCTGGATACCGGTATGGCGATCCTCGAGAAGGTCATGGAGCAGGCGCACGCGCGCCGTGGGCAGATCGATGGCAAGACCGCGTTCGAGCTGTACGACACCTACGGCTTTCCGCTCGACCTCACCGAGGACATCGCCCGCGAGAACGGCCTGACGGTGGACCTGGCCGGTTTCGAAGCCGAGATGGCGGAGCAGAAAGCGCGCGGGCGCCGGTCCGGCAAGTTCAGGCAGCGCGACCAGATCAGCGCCGAGGCGATCAAGGCCCTGCAGCCCACCGGGTTCACCGGCTACGCGGAGCTCGCCTCCGAGGGCGTGCGGCTGATCGGCATCCTGGTCGATGGCGAGCTGGTGGAAGCGCTCGAGCCGGGACAGTCCGCGCTGCTGGTGCTGGACCGCACGCCGTTCTACGCGGAGTCCGGGGGGCAGGTCGGTGACACCGGCGTGCTGCGCAACGAGGAGGCCTGCTTCCGGGTGGAGGACACGGTCAAGCTGGCCGCTGTTTTCCACGCGCATGTCGGCACCCTGGAGGCCGGCGGCCTGGCCGCGGGCGACCGCCTGGATGCCGCGGTGGACGGCGAGCGGCGCGCGGCCGTGGTGCGCCACCACTCGGCCACCCACCTCATGCACAAGGCGCTGCGCGACGTGCTCGGCGCGCACGTGGAGCAACGGGGCTCGCTGGTCGCGCCGGAATACCTGCGGTTCGATTTCTCGCATCCGCGCCAGGTCACCAGCGAGGAACTGCGCGAGATCGAGCGCCAGGTGAACCGCGCCATCCGGGACAACCCGGCCGCCAACGCAGAGGTCATGGGCTTCGAGGAGGCCATGGAAACCGGCGCGGTGGCGCTGTTCGGGGAGAAATACGGCGACCAGGTGCGGGTGATGCGCCTCGGGGATTCGGTCGAACTGTGCGGCGGCACCCACGTGCGCCGCGTCGGCGACATCGGGCAGTTCAAGATCACCGGGGAATCCGCCATCGGCGCCGGCATTCGGCGCATCGAGGCGGTCGCGGGCGAGGCGGCGGTGGCCTCGATGCAGCGGACCGAGGCCCGACTGCAGGAGGTGGCCCAGGTGCTCAAGGTGGCGCCCGATGCGCTGGAGGCGCGCCTGCAGCAGTTGCTGGAGCGCAACCGGGCGCTGGAGAAGGAGGTCGATGCGATCAAGTCGAGCCTGGCCAGTTCCAGCACCGGCGATCTGGCGGGGCAGGCCGAGGAGGTCGAGGGCGTCAAGGTGCTGAGTTGCCGCCTGGACGATACCGACGCCAAGGCCCTGCGCGAGGGGGTGGACCGCCTGAAGGACCGGCTCGGCTCGGCGGTGGTGGTGCTGGCGGGGGTGGAAAGTGGTAAGGTTAGAATTGCCGCGGGTGTCACCAAGGACCTCGTGTCCCGGTTCCGGGCCGGGGAACTGGTGAACTTCGTGGCCCAGCAAGTCGGCGGCAAGGGAGGGGGCCGCCCGGACTTCGCCCAGGCGGGAGGAACGCGTCCGGAACACCTGGACAAGGCGCTCTCAACTGTGTCGGCCTGGGTCAAGGGCAAAAATTAGGTGTCGAAGCGGCGCTGCGCCGCCGCGGCACCTGGGGTAGATAATAAATGAGCATTCAGGCGTCCCCGGATCCCTGAGGCTCAAAGGAATGAGCTCATGCTGATATTGACGAGACGGGTCGGCGAAAAACTCGTTATCGGGGAGAACGTCACGGTCACCGTGCTGGGTGTGAAGGGCAACCAGATTCGCATCGGCATCGATGCACCGCCCGAAGTGCAGGTGCACCGCGAGGAAATCTACAAGCGCATCCTGCGGGAGCGGCAGGAGTCCGCCGAGGACTAGCATCGCCCGCGGGCCTTTACCGTCCCCGCGTCAACCGTTATCCTTGCGGCCTTCATGAAGCCGGGGTGAGGCGCATACGCCCCCGGCCCGGCAGCGGGCCCGGGCAGCGGCGAAGCATCGACAGGAGAGGTGGCCGAGCGGCTGAAGGCGCTCCCCTGCTAAGGGAGTAAGGGCTTAAAAGGCCCTTCGAGGGTTCGAATCCCTCCCTCTCCGCCAAATATCATTATAAATGTCTGAATATTAGGCCCTTTTGATAAGGGCCTTTGTTTTCTCCCGCGCCCCGCCGTCCGTGCACCTGCCCCCCGGCCAATGGCCATTGCTTGACCTGCGTCACCGCCGCGGAGCCCTGCGGGGCTTAGCGTGGGGGGGCACATCGCCGTGACCGCTCGCGGGGCGTTTCATGACCATCACCGGCCTGCACCTGCTGCTGACCTACGCCTGCAATTTCGAGTGCGAGCATTGCTTCGTGTTCGGCGGGCCGCAGCAGAGCGGCGTGATGACCCTCGATCGCATCGGCGAGATTCTCGACCAGGCCGACGAGCTGGGGTGCGTCGAGTGGATCTACTTCGAGGGCGGCGAGCCGTTCCTGTACTACGGCGCGCTGGTCAGGGGCGTGCAGCAGGCCGCCCGCCGCGGGTACCGGGTCGGCATCGTTTCGAATGCGTACTGGGCCACCGCGCCCGAGGACGCCCGCGCCTGCCTGGAGCCGCTGGCGGGCCTCGTCCAGGACCTGTCGATCAGCAGCGATGGCTACCACGGCAGCGAGCCGGACGGCCCGCAGACCCAGAACGCGCTCGCCGCTGCTGCGGGGCTGGGCATCCCCGTCGGCCTGATCAGCATTGCCGGGCCGGAGGCATCCGGGGTGGCCGCGGCTGCCGGCCAGATTCCGGCAGGCGAGTCCGCCGTGGTGTTCCGGGGCCGCGCGGCCGAGAAGCTCGCCCATCGCGCCGGCCGCCGGGACTGGCGGACCTTCTCCGAGTGCCCCTACGAGGACCTGCGGTCGCCGGGCCGGGTGCACCTGGACCCCTTCGGCCACGTGCACATCTGCCAGGGCATCTCGCTGGGCAACCTGTTTGCAACGCCGCTCAAGGTAATCTTCGCCGACTACGACCCCGATGCCCACCCCGTTACCGGCCCCCTGCTGCGGGGCGGCCCGGCCGAACTGGCGCGCTGTAACGGGGTTCGCTGCCAGCCGGGGTACGCGGACGCCTGCCACCTGTGCTACGCCACCCGCCGCGCCCTGCGCGGGCGCTACCCGCAAACCCTGGCGCCGGGCGCCATGTACGGCGCCGCCGGGGCGGGGTAAGGCCGGGCCCATTCGCAGGGTTGTGCACTTCTCTCTGAATTCTGTATAAAGCGGTTCGCGCCTTCTGGCAAAACATGGTTAGCAGCTATTCCGCCCATGTCGGGTGGCGAACCTCGCGGGAGCGCCGGGCGGCGCTGGATTTTCCGCCCCGTTTCCGCCCACAATGAGCCCGACTCACGGGCCAGGGAGCGTGCGGACCATGCCGGGTGATAAAGCAGGGGTGCCGGCGCGGCTGGAGGAGCTGCGCCGGCGCCTGGACGAAATCGATGGCGCCATCGTGGACCTGATCGCCGAGCGCCAGGCGGTGGTGACGGAGATCGGCGACATCAAGCTGCGCCTGGGCCTGCCGCTGCGGCACTACGAGCGTGAGCGCGAGGTCATCGAGCGCGGCATGCGGCGCGCCGAGCGGCAGGGCATCTCGCGCAGCCTCGCGCGCGACATCCTCGAGAGCCTCATCCATCACTCGCTGGGCAACCAGGAGCAGCACCAGCTGGTGCAGTCCGAGCACGGTGCCGGCCGGCGCGCCCTGGTCATTGGCGGCCTGGGGCGCATGGGCGGCTGGATGGCGCGTTTCCTGGACACCGTCGGCTACCGCGTGGACGTGTCCGACCCGGCCGGTGGCCCCACGCCTTTCCAGTGCATCGACGACTGGGCCGCGGCGGTGGATGACTACGACCTGATCGCGGTGGCCGTCACGTTGCGGCCCAGCAACGCCATCCTGCGGCGGCTCGCGGAATTGCGGCCGCGGGCGCTGGTGTTCGACATCGGCTCGCTCAAGAGCCCCATGCGCGAGGGCCTGCTGGCCCTGAAAAATGCGGGCTGCCGCGTCTGTTCCGTGCACCCGATGTTCGGCCCGGACGAGATCGGGCTCTCGGGCCGCCATATCCTGTTCGTCGACGTCGGCGATCGCGATGCGGTGGCCGAGGCGCGCGCCCTGTTCGCGCACACGGCGGCCGAGTGCGTCGACCTCAGCCTGGAGGAACACGACGAGGTGATGGCCTGGGTGCTGGGCCTGTCGCACCTGGTCAACATCGCCTTCGCGCTGGCGCTGGCGGAAAGCGGTGAGGCCGTGCCGCTGTTGAAAAGCATCTCCAGCAGCACCTTCAACGCCCAGCTGCGGGTCGCGGCCCAGGTGGTGGGGGAGAACCCCCACCTGTACTACGAAATCCAGCAGGGCAACGCGCTGACCGACGCGGTGGTGGATCGTTTCCGGGCCGCGCTGGAGCGCCTGGCCGGGGCGGTCCGGGCGGAGGACGAGGCGTCCTTCACCGAGGCCATGCAGCTCGCCCGGCGGCGCATCGGCGCCAACGGCGAGACCGCGTAAGGCAGGCGCCGCCCGCCGCGCTCAGGGGCGGGCCGCCTCCAGGCAGGCCCGCGCGCGCTGTTCCACCTCCTCCCAGCAGCCGTTGGCGAGCCACTCGGGCTCGAACAGCGTGGCCACGAAGCCCACGGCATGGGCGCCGGCCGCCAGCCACTCGCCCGCGTTCAGGTGGTCGACGCCGTTGGTGGGCACGATGCGGAGGAAGGGCATCGGCGCCAGCACCGAGCGCACCCAGGCGGGCCCGCCGGCGGGGCTGGGAAACAGCTTGCACAGCGGCGCGCCGGCCCGGTGCGCGTGCAGCATCTCGGTGGGGGTGTGGGTGCCGGGCATGCTGGCCACGCCCAGCCCGCGCGCGGCCGCGATCACCTCCGGGTCCACCACCGGCGAGACCAGGAAGCGCGCGCCCGCAGCCACCGCGCGTTCCGCCTCGGTGGGGTCCAGTACCGTGCCGGCGCCCACGACCACGCCTTCGCGGCGGGCGAAGTCCGCGATCAGTTCGAACACCCCCGGCACCGTGAGGGTGAATTCGAGGACCCGGAAGCCGCCGCGCACGGCGGCCTCCATGGCTCGCGCGGCGCGCTCGGTGTCGTCGGTGCGCAGGATGGCACTGGCCCGCTCGCGGCCCAGCAGCGTGGCGAAGGTCTCACCGTCCATGGCCGCAGTCTGTCAGTCCCGGGACGCTTTGGCAATGCCCGCCGGGAGCGCGCCTGCGCTTGTCAGTCTGCGGCGATCGCGGGGACAATGGACGGCATGCATTTACCGGAATCCCAGGCGCGCCTGCTGGCAGGCGAGGGCGGTGAAGCGGCCGCGATGGCCATGCGCATCCTGGTGGACATGGCGCGCGTGGCGGGCACCCGCGAATGGGTCGCGATCCGCTCGGCTCACGTCGACGGCTGCCTGCTGCACGGCGCCAGCGGCGTGGCGTTTGCCGAGCGCCTGGTGGCCGGTGCGGGCCAGGTGCGGGTGCCGACCACGCTCAACGTGGGCGCCATGGACCTGCGGCGGCCCGACAACGTGCGCCTGGCCGGGACGCAGCGCGATCTGGCGGTGCGGTTGATGAACGCCTACGTGGCGATGGGCTGCAGGCCCACCTGGACCTGCGCCCCCTACCAGGCCGGGCACCGCCCGGCGGCCGGCGAGCACGTGGCCTGGGCGGAGAGCAACGCGGTGGTGTTCGCGAACTCGGTGCTCGGTGCGCGCACCAACCGCTATGGCGATTTCATGGACATCTGCTGCGCGCTCACCGGCTGCGCGCCGCGCGCGGGACTGCACCTGCCGGAGCAGCGCCGCGCGACCACCCGGGTCGACGCCACTGGCCTTCCCGACCGCCTGTGGCGCCAGGAGGCCGTATACCCGGTGCTGGGGGCCTGGCTGGGCAGGGAGCTGGGCGCGGAGGTGGCGGTCATCGACGGCCTGCCCGCGGATATCGGCGAGGACCGGCTCAAGGCGCTGGGCGCCAGCGCGGCCTCGACCGGGGCGGTGGCCCTGTTCCACGTGGCCGGGGTGACGCCCGAGGCGCCCACCGTGGCCGATGCGCTTGGCCAGCGACCGCCGCGGCGTACCGTGCGGCTGACGCTGGACATGATCCACGCCGCGCGCGATGCGATGAGCACCACGGCGGGCGAGCAGCTGGACGTGGTGGCGCTGGGCAGTCCGCATTTTTCCGAGCAGGAGTTCGATGCGCTGCTGCGCGCGCTGGACGGGCGCCGCAGCCGCGTGCCGCTGTACGTGTGCAGTGGCCGCCACGCGCTGGCGGCGCTGGAGCGGCGCGGCGTGCTGTCGGACCTGGAGGATGCCGGCGTGCGCCTGGTGGCGGACACCTGCGTGGTGGTCACCCCGGTGATCGAGCACGCCGCCGGCGTGCTGATGACCAACTCCGGCAAGTTCGCGCATTACAGCCCGTCGCTGATCGGGCACGAGGTGGTGTTCGGCAGCCTCGCCGACTGCGTGGAGAGCGCGGTGGCCGGGCGGGTCATGCGCGATGCCAGCGGCTGGCAGTGAGCAGGCCGTGCTGACGGGCCGGGTGCTGGTGGCAGGCCGTGGCGGCGGCCCCTTGCTGCGCCTCGAGGCGCCCATCAGCTTCTGGGGCGGGGTGGACGCCGGCACCGGGCGCATCATCGACCCCCGGCACCCGCAGCACGGTGCGAGCGTGACGGCGCAGGTGCTGGCCCTGCCGCGCTCGATCGGCTCCAGTTCCGGCAGCTCGATCCTGCTGGAGCTGCTGGCGCGGGGCCGCGGGCCGGCGGCCATCGTGCTGGGCGAGGCGGACCAGATCCTGACCCTCGGCGCGGTGGTGGCGCGCGAGATGGGCCACGCCGCGATGCCGGTGGTGCTGCTCGAGCCGCCGTTGCTCCAGCGCCTGCCGACGCCGCTGCACATCGACGCCGAGGGTCGCCAGGGCCGGTCCATCGCCCTTTCTTGAACGCCCGGGGGGCTTGCGGCACAATGCCGGTCCCGTGCGGGCGGGTACCGTCCGCCGGGGTCCATGGTGGCCCCTGTCGGTCACCCCGCGGCGATACGTTGTGAACCCCGTCAGGCCCGGAAGGGAGCAGCGGCAGCAGCGGACTCGGGTGCCGGGGACCGGCGGGCAGGGGTCGCCTCCTAATCTGTTATAGTGACACTCCGGCCGCGGGGCCGGATCGTCCAGTGCGGTCACGGGAATTCATGAGCTACCAGGTACTGGCGCGCAAGTGGCGCCCCAAATCCTTCCAGGAGGTCGTCGGCCAGGAAGCGGTCGTGCGCGCGCTGGTCAACGGCCTGGACAACGACCGCGTCCATCACGCCTTTTTGCTGACCGGCACGCGCGGAGTCGGCAAGACCACGCTGGCGCGCATCCTGGCCAAGTGCCTGAACTGCGAGGCGGGCGTGACTTCGACCCCCTGCGGCGAGTGCGGCAGTTGCGTCGACATCGACGAAGGCCGCTTCGTCGACATGCTGGAAATCGACGCCGCCTCGCGCACCAAGGTGGATGACACGCGGGAGCTGCTGGAGACGGTGCAGTACGCGCCCACCCGGGGCCGCTACAAGGTGTACATCATCGACGAGGTGCACATGCTGTCGACCAGCAGCTTCAACGCGCTGCTGAAGACGCTCGAGGAGCCGCCGCCGCACGTCAAGTTCGTGCTCGCCACCACCGACCCCCAGAAGATTCCCGTCACCATCCTGTCGCGCTGCCTGCGCTTCAACCTGCGCCGCTTGCTGCCGGACCAGATCGTGGGTTACCTGCAGAAGATCCTGGCCTCGGAATCGGTGTCGGCGGAGGAGGCGGCGGTGGAGCGCATCGCGCGCGCCGCCGACGGCAGCATGCGCGACGGCCTGAGCCTGCTGGACCAGGCGATCGCCTATGGTGGCGGCACCCTGAACGACGACGAGGTCGCGCAGATGCTGGGCAGCGTCGACCATGCGCACCTCACCGCGCTGATCGGCGCGGTGGCCGACGGCGATGCGCCGCGCATGCTCGAGACCGTGCGCGAGCTCTCGGCCCAGGCGCGCGACCTGGAGGCGGTGCTGAGCGGCATGGCCGAGGTGTTGCACCGGGTCGGCCTGCTGCAGTGCGCCCCCGGTTACCGCGACCCCGAGCGCACCGACTGGGAGGATATCGAGGCGCTGGCCGAGCGCCTGTCCGCGGAGGACGCGCAGCTGTATTACCAGATCGCGGTGCAGGGCGCGCAGGACCTGGGGCTGGCGCCGGACCCCCGCACCGGCCTGGAAATGACCCTGCTGCGCATGCTGGCCTTCCGGCCCGCGGAGGCCGGCCAGGCCGGCAGCGCGGGGCCGGTCCCTGCCGCCCGCCCGGCCAGCAAGCCGGCACGGCGCAAACCGCCCGCCGACGAGCCGGCCGCCGCCCGCGCGTCCCGCCCCGCAGCCGCGCCCAAGCCGCAGGCCGAACCCGCCCCGGCGCCCGAGCCGCAGGCGGAACCCGCCCCGCAGGCCGACGCGGCGCCCGCCGCCGGTAACGCCGGTTCGCAGGGCGACCTGCTGGCCGCACCGGAGGTTGGCGGCGAATGGGAAGGCCTGGTGGCGCGCCTGGAATTGACCGGGCCGGTCAAGGAGCTGGCCCGCAACATCCAGCTGGAATCGACCCGCGGTGAGCGCTGGAAATTCCTGATCCCCGACGAGGTGCGCCACCTGGGGTCCAAGCCGGTGGTGCAGAAACTGGCCTCCGCGCTCTCCACCCAGCTGGGGCACCCGGTGCAGCTCGCCTTGCAGTCAACCAGCCGGCCAGTGCAAACCCCGGCGGTGGCCAGCGACCAGGCGAGCCGCCAGCAGCTGAGCGAGGCGGAGGTCGCCATCGACAAGGATCCGACGGTGCGGGCGTTGCGGGACCGGCTGGGCGCCGAGGTGGTGGACGATTCCGTCCAGCCGCTGCAGTGAGCCGCCGCCAGCAGAGGAGCACAGTGTGGTGAAAGGCAACCTGGCGGGCCTGATGCAACAGGCCCAGAAGATGCAGCAGGAGATGCAGCGCGCGCAGGAAGAGCTGGCGCGCATGGAAGTGACCGGCGAGTCCGGCGGCGGCATGGTCAAGGTGACCATGAACGGGCAGCACGCGGTGCGCAGCGTGCGCATCGACCCCGGCCTGGCCGACGACCTGGAGATGCTCGAGGACCTGCTGGCGGCCGCGGTCAACGATGCGGTGAACCGGGTGAGCCAGGCGGCCCAGGAGCACATGGCCGGCATGGCGCAGGGCATCCCGCTGCCGCCCGGCATGAAACTGCCCTTCTGAATGTCCGCCCGCCCGCTGCTCGAACAGCTGATCGACGCCCTGCGCTGCCTGCCCGGCGTGGGCCCGAAATCCGCACAGCGCATGGCGCTGCACCTGCTCGAGCGCGACCGCGAGGGCGGCCAGCACCTGGCCGCCACGCTGCAGCGGGCAGTGGAGGAGATCGGCCGCTGCGGGCAATGCCGGGACCTTACCGAGCACGAGCTGTGCGCCATCTGCGCCAACCCCGCGCGCGACCGCGAATTGCTGTGCGTGGTGGAATCCCCGGTGGACGTGCTGGCGCTGGAACAGGCCACCACCTACCGCGGCACCTACTTCGTGCTGCTGGGCCACCTCTCGCCGCTGGACGGCATCGGGCCCGCGGAGCTCGGCCTGGACGAACTCGCCGAGCGCCTGGCGAGCCACCCGCCGGCCGAGATGATCATCGCCACCAACCCCACCGTCGAGGGCGAGGCCACCGCCTATTACCTGCAGCGCATGGCCGAGCAGCACGGCATCCAGGTTTCAGTGCTCGCCCACGGCGTCCCGCTGGGCGGAGAGCTGGAATATACCGACCAGTCGACCCTGGCCCACGCGTTCGAGCGGCGCCAGGCGATGGCCGGCAAGCCGACCGGGCCCTGAAGGCCCGGGCCGGCCCCATCCTCATTGCTGCTGGCCGGCCTCGGCCGGGCCGCCCTGCAGGCGGATGTTGTCGCGGTTGCGGTCCACCGTGCGCAGGCCGATGCCCTTCACGTTGACCAGTTCGTCGATGTGCTTGAAGGCGCCGTTGGCCTCCCGGTAGGCGACGATGGCGCGCGCCTTGCTGAGCCCGACGCCGTTCAGCGCATCGGCGATTTCCTCCGCGCTGGCGGTGTTGACATCCACCGCCGCGGCGGCCCAGGTGCTGAGCGCCAGCAGGCCGGCGCCCAAAATTGCCTTGATCGATTTCATCTGCATCCCCCCTTGGGTTGTCGGTTTCGATTCGAATGCGTCCTTGGCCAGGACGGCACCAGCTTAGGACGGGCGGCGCGGCGCGGACATCGCCCCCTGGCGCTGGCGGGTGTAGGAATTCCCCGTGGCCGTCCCGGGGGTGCGAAACGCTCTCAGGTTTTGAGAACCACGGCTGCTTCAATAGGCCTGCAGATAACCGAGGAGCATCGTCATGAGCAAGCGCATGGACCTGATCGGCAAGACCATCTCGGGCGTGGTCGCCGCCCGCCCCGCGGACGGTTCCCCGGCCCGGATCTGGATGCTGCAATTCACCGACGGCAGCCACGTGGAGTTCGTTTCGCCCGCCGCCCGGCGTGGCCTGGAGCGGCTCGCCGGCCCGGTGCGGGTGGCTCGGCCGGGGGAGGCCGGCAGCCCCCAACTGGCCCTCAACGTGGCCTGAAAATGTTATCCACAAAAACTGTGGATAACCCTGTGGGCAAAG